>ERZ1034517.40-NODE-40-length-38638-cov-20.079880_pt1 | contig 38638 bp, 43 predicted proteins | sample MGYA00520599_ERZ1034517 | MGnify/ENA primary metagenome ERZ1034517 (study PRJEB33760, sample SAMEA4777701) | hypersaline lake metagenome | biome: hypersaline environment; feature: brines | place: Spain | collected 2012-08 | depth 0 m ...
CAGGATTTGAACCTGCGGACCCCTATGGGACAGCGCCCTGAACGCTGCGCCGTTGACCAGACTTGGCTATCCCTGCGTACATCCTCACGCAGTGTCACACCGGACATACCCCTTTCGGTCGCATCATCGGCGGCCGTCTGGTGGGTGTGTCGGTGCATTGTTGTTAGATCGTGAGTTTCGTCTGCAGCTCAGCAGCACGGTCACCGAGTGAGCGGATCGCCTGCTCGACGAGCTCGGTGACGGAGAAGGAGCCGTCTGTCTCCACGTGGAAGACCACCGCACCCGGCGCATCGACCACGTCGACGACCGCATCAGGATAGCGGGTCGTGAGGTCGTGGCCGAAGCTGGCCGTCAGCACGAGGTCGCCGTCGGTGACATCATCGTCGGCGGCGTGCTCGGCGGCACCCTCCTCGATGACCCCACGGACGATCTGTGGCTCGGGCTCATCGAACTCACCGCGGTCCTCGACGTAGCTCGTCCGCTGCAGGTGGCGGTACCCCACGGCAACGCCCCCCTGGTGCTTCGCGTGCTCCTTGCCGCGGCCCAGCACCGCATCCGCCTCGAGCTCGATCCGCTGTCCCTCCTTGAGGTCGATGATCGGGATCGATTCGTCGGCGGGCACGACCAGCTCATCGCTGCTTTTGAGGTCGCCGGAGTACGCCTTCGCCGGGCCCTCCGCATCGAGCGCCAGTGTCACCGTATCGCCGGCTTCGAACTCCCCAGGCGGGGTCGTCAGCGGGATGAGCCCGAGGCGCAGCCCGATCATCTCATCGAACATGACCGAGGAGTTCTCGATGAACCGCACCGTGTCGATGCTGAATGTGGGCACGTCCGCGAGGATGGACCTGCGGACACCGTTGGCGATCGCCGGTGTCACCCCTCGTGCGACGAAGCGCGCGGCACGGTCGTCCCGTTCGATGAACGTGATCTCGAAGTCCTGTGCCATGGGGTCAGAGCCTGTTCTTCTTGGGAGCCCGGGTCCCGTCGTGTGGGATGGGTGTGACGTCCTCGATGCGGCCGATCTCGATCCCCGCCCGTGCCAGCGCGCGGATCGTCGCCTGGGCGCCGGGGCCCGGGTTCTTGATGCCGTTGCCACCCGGTCCGCGGACCCGCACGTGCAGGCCATCGAGGCCGGCAGCCTTGATCTCCTCTGCGATCGACTCGGCCATCTGCATGGCCGCATACGGTGATGCCTCGTCGCGGTTCTGCTTGACGACCGACCCGCCGGATGACTTGACGATCGTCTCCGCACCCGTGATGTCGGTGACCGTGAGGATGGTGTTGTTGAACGACGCGTAGATGTGGGCGATCCCCCATGTCTCGCCGTCTGATGCACTCATCGGCTCACTCCTGTGCCTCCGCACGGACCGGATGCAGCTCATCGCGCATCGGGCTCGTCGCATCGAATGCGACGGTCTCCTCGGCGGCGGCCGAGACCATCATCGACGGGCGGGTCGCGCGGGCGCCATCGACGGTGACGTGTCGGTGCACCACGAACTGCCGCGCCTGCTTCGGTGTCGACGCCAGCCCCTGTCGGTACACGACCGTCTGCAGGCGGCGCTCGAGGATGTCGGTCACCCCCAGCTCCAGGACCGCCGAGATGTCGGCGTCGCCGCCGAGGATCCCCAGCCGGCGCAGCCGGTCGAGGAACTCCGCGCCGGCGGCCTCCGCAGCCGTGAGGTCACCCTGTGCCTCACCGATGAGTCGGCGGGCCTCCCGCCGGTAGCGCCGCAGTGCCGACTCCGCACGCCACAGCTCCTCCTTGTTCTTCAGGCCGTAGCGACCCACGAGGTCGCCCTCGCGGGCGATGCGCTCACCCTGATACGGGTGATTCGGGGTCTCGTACGCCTTCGTGTTGTTGCCGGTGGCCATGGTTATTCGGCCGCCTCCGCCTCTTCCTCGGCCTGCTCCTCACGGATGGCCTCGACGTTGACCCCGATCGTCCCCTCGGTGCGGCCGGTGGACTTCGTCCGCTGCCCGCGCACCTTGTGGCCGGTCTTGTGGCGCTGTCCCTTGTAGGAGTTGATCATCTTCATGCGATTGAGATCGTGCCGACGCTTCTCGGTGAGGTCGGTGCCGGTCACGTGATGATCCTCACCCGTGTAGAAGTCACGGCGGCGGTTCATCATCCACGACGGCAGGTGCTCATCGATCGATTCGACCACGCTGATCACGCGGTCGATCGCCTCCTCCTCCAGCAGGCCGAACGTCGCCGTGCGGTCGACGGCCGCCACATCGGCGGCGATGCGTGCTGTGCGTGGTCCGATACCTCGTAGCTCTTGGAGCCCGCGCTCGACCGATTTCGTCCCATCCAGGTCGGTCGTCCCGATCCGGATGAAGTAACGGAGGTTCTCCTCCTCCTCGGCGGCTGCGGTCTCGTCTGGGTCTTCTGTGCTCATTCGGTTGGTGTGGTTTGTCGACGTTGCGGCGGGGATTTGAACCCCGGAGGCGGTGTGCCACTGAGTTAGCAACCCAGCGCCTTGGGCCAGGCTTGGCTACCGCAACCCTCGTGCGTGTATCGTCGCCCACATGGACTCGGGGGACGCTCCCCCTGCATGATGTGCATCCGAAGTACCAGCAGAGCGGTACTTAACGACTACGGAAGTCCCGCGGAGCTATGCCCCTGGTACCCCTACGGTGGACAATGACAGGGTCCGATGCGCAGCTGGAGACACCGGTGATGCCGGTGCGTCTGGCGGATGCGGCGGCTGTGGACACGTTCATCGAGCAGCACCCCACCGCACTCGTCGAGTTCGTCACGCGGGGGTGCGGCATCTGCGCATCGCTCGAGCCGGTGATCACCAACATCGCCCGGGCGCATGAGGAGCTGGCGGTCGGGGTCGTCGACGCCCGTGATGCCCCCGAGCTCATCGAGCGCTTCACGATCAGCTCGGTGCCGCTGCTCATCGTCTTCGTCGATGGGACACCCACCGGGCGACTGGCGGATGGGTTCCAGACGGGTGCGGCGATCGACGCGTTCATCGCCGCCTCAGTCTGAGACCGGCGGCGGGGTGAGGTACGCCTCGTTGACCGTCCAGTCGCCATCAGCGCCATCCCGGATGAGGTACTCGCCGTAGAACGGGACACGGTTGGCGACGGTCTCCTCGAAGGCCGCACGGATCTCCGCGCGGGTCATCTCGCCCATCGGTCGCAGGTCATCGTTCCGGTTGAGACACCCCTTGAGGTAGCCATCGTGGGTCACACGGACGCGGTGGCAGTTCGCACAGAAGGTGGGGTTCTCGACGGGGTCGACGATCTCGACGAGCCCCGCACCGATGTGGTACCGCGCGCGGTTGTGCATGGGCCGGCGCTCGATGTGGTCGGCCTGCTCGGCCAGCCAGCGGTGGACCCGCCCGATGTCGATGTTCCACTCGGGATGCCCCGTCAGCTCGGGCATGTACTCGATCAGCTGCAGCTGCAGGCCCGGTGTCGACGCCACATGCTCGACCATCCCCTCGACGTAGCCGGCGGTCCGCTCGAAGACGACCATGTTGAGCTTCACCGGGGTGAGGCCGGCCTCGACGGCCGCCTCGACGCCCCGGAGCACCTGCTCGTACGCACCGGACTGGGTGATCCGGTTGAACGCCTCACGGTCCAGCGCGTCCTGGGAGATGTTCACCCGCTGGAGCCCCGCAGCCTTGAGATCGGCGGCGCGACCGGGCAGGTAGGTGCCGTTGGTCGTCATCGACACCTCCATGCTGTCGGGCACGCCCGCGATGATCTCCTCGAGGTCCGACCGCAGCATCGGCTCACCGCCGGTGAACTTCACCTTCCGCACATCGTACTCCTCGACGACCTCCAGGAAGCGGATCACATCGGCCGCCGCCATCTCCTCATCCTGTGGGTCGAGCGGTCCGCGGGTGTCCCCGAGGCCCTCGTTGTGACAGTAGACGCAGTCGAAGTTGCATCGGTCCGTCAGGGAGATGCGGACCCCACTGACCTCCCGACCGTGTGCATCCTCGAGCATGACCGGACATGATGATGAGATGAGCATAAATCCGGGGGCGTCGGAGGGTGGGAGGTAACCGGTTGTGCTTGCACCGAGGGGGTGCTGACAGAATGCTTAACCGAGCGACTTCCCGACTCGGGACATGGACGAGGACACCGTCATGCGGCGGCTCGAGACGGTGACCGACCCCGATCTGGATGCGGACATCGTCGAGCTGGGGTTGGTCAACGCCGTCGAGTGTGAGGGGACGGCGGTGCGCATCTCCCTCGCGCTGGGTGCACCGTATGCACCGCATGAGTCGGCGATCGCGCGGCGGGTCCGCGAGGCGCTCGCGGACATCGCCGACGACGTGGAGCTGCAGGCCCGCCTGCCACCGGCTGTACGCGACCCCGAGGTGCTGCCGGAGGTGCGCAACATCATCTGCGTGGCCTCCGGGAAGGGCGGTGTGGGCAAATCCACCGTGGCGGTCAACCTCGCGGCGGGGCTGGCCGCACTGGGGGCGGAGGTGGGGCTGTTCGATGCGGACATCTACGGGCCGAACGTCCCGCGGATGGTGGCCGCGGGCTCTGCCCCAGAGGCGACACCCGACCAGCGCATCATCCCCCCCGAGCAGTTCGGGATGAAGCTCATGTCGATGGCCTTCCTCGTGGGCGAGGACGACCCCGTGATCTGGCGTGGGCCGATGGTCCACCAGCTGCTGACGCAGTTCATCGATGACGTGGAGTGGGGCTCGCTGGACTACCTCGTGTTGGACCTGCCGCCGGGGACGGGCGACACGCAGCTGACGGTGCTGCAGTCGCTCCCGGTGACGGGTGCGGTGGTGGTGACGACCCCGCAGGCGGTCGCACTCGATGATGCGACGAAGGGGCTGCGGATGTTCGCGCGGCATGAGACACCGGTGCTGGGCATCGTCGAGAACATGAGCGGGTTCACCTGCCCCGACTGTGGGGAGACACACCAGATCTTCGATGCCGACGGCGGCCGGACGCTGGCGGCGCACCATGAGCTCCCGTATCTCGGGGCGATCCCGTTGGACCCGGCGGTCCGTGCTGGGGGGGACACCGGCGCACCGGTGGTGCTCGACGATGGTGACGCCGGGACGGCGATGAAGCTCGTGACCGAGAATGTGGCGAACATGGTGGGGGTGCTGCACCGCCGGGCGGTCAGACGGGCCCAGGGACACACCACCGCAGATGTGGAGACAGGCGATGACTGAGGTGGCGATCGTCGCGACGGCACCCGGGGAGCCGACACCGCTTGGGGGGCTCGGGGTCGAAGATCCCGCCGCACTGTACCGGGCGATGCTGGCGGACGTGCTGAACACGTGTGAGCGGTCGGGGGCGGCGGTGCTGGTGGTCGTGGGGCCACCGGAGTCGCCGGGTGCGGTGGAGGCGATGCAGGCGCTCATCGACGAGGAGGCGCTGGCACCGGATGCGGTGCGGGTCGAAGCACAGGTGGGTGCAGATCACGGCGAACGGGTGCACAACACCGTCGAGCACCTCCTCGCGACGAGCGACCACCGCAGCGTCAGTGTGGTCCACCCGGAGACGCCGCTGCTGCGCCGGTCGGTGATCGACGCTGCGGCGATGCGCATGCGGTCCGCAGATGTGGTGATCGCCCCAGACACGACGGGGGGCGTGAGCAATCTCGGGCTCACCGCGGCACTGCCGCTGCGGTCGCTCACCCCGACGACGCCGGCGCATGCGGTGGTCGAGCTGGCGGTGGAGGCCGACCAGACGGTGGCGTTCCTGGAGATGACCCCGCGGGTGCGGACGGACGCGGCCCTGCAGGTGACAGTCGAGCTGCTGCGTGCACGGGCGGCCGCAGGCACAGAGGTCCCCCGGCGGACCGCGCGACTGCTGGGTGTCGGGACACAACAGAGTTAATCGGCCCGCCCGAATCTCGACGGGTGCGGTGGGATGGCGGAGTGGACCAACGCGCCTGCCTTGAAAGCAGGTGGCCGAGAGGCCTCCTGGGTTCGAATCCCAGTCCCACCGTCGCGGGAGGAACCCGCAACGGCTTTTGATGACGCCGGCACGCTGAGGTGTATGGAATGGCCACACGACCCAGACGGTGAGAAGGGCTCTGAGGGCGGCCGGAAGTACGGGCAGGCGGTGCTGGTCAAGAAGGTGGATGAGGAGGAGGACTTCCCGTTGGATGCGGCCGCATTCGTCGACACATACGGGGACGACCCCGTCCGGATGGACGTGGAGACGGTCGTCTCCGTGCGGGATATCTTCGAGCACGTCGAGGAGGCATCCTTCGAGGACATCGTCGCGTTCCACCGGGCGGTGGGCGCGGCGATGCGCCGGGGCGACCTCACGCGCTACGAGTCCTGATCGAGGGGCTTCTCGAGCGTCCGTCTGCGCTCCCGGTAGCCTGCGGCATCGTAGAACGCGCGGGCATGGGCGTTCGCAGAGAGCACCTCCAGGGCGACGTGGTCTGCCCCGCGGCGGGCCAAGGCGGCCTCGATCGCCGCGAGCAGCGCCGCTCCGACACCCGCCGCACGGGCGGGGGGCCGCACGTACATCGCATCGATGACCCCGAGCGAGACGTCACGCTGGAGCCCGTCCAGCTCCTGATGGGCCATCGCGAAGCCGACGACCGTCGCCGCATCCTCGGCGATGACGAGCAGCCCGGTGGCCGTCGCCATCGCCACGCTGTCGGCGATCACGAGGCGGTTCGGCTCCGCGAGCAGGTGGGAGCCGTGCTGGCGCTGGTCGGCCGCGAGGGCGACCCAGCAGTCGACGACCGCCCCGACGTCGCCCGGGGTCGCACCACGGATCTCAGCCATGCGATACGTCCCGCCGGCGATGGCTAATGTGTGTGGGACGGTCCCGATAAACGCAGCATTATTTATCACCCCCTCACAGCTTCCTACGTGAAACTGCCACATGGGAGTCGCTAGCCGGGTCGGACAGGTCCGCCGACGGTTACCCACACTGAGTGGGGAGGTCATCGTCACCCTCCTCATCATCGCGCTGGTGGGCGACCTGCTCCGGCGGCTCCTGTCGGGCATCATCGGGGGGCCGTATCTCGCCTCCGTGCTCATCGAGGGGCTGACGATCGGCCTCGCATACGGGCTCGCGGGCATCGGCCTGTCGATGACCTACTCCATCCTGAGCTTCGCCAACTTCGCGCATGGGGATACGATGACGATCGGGGCGATGAGCGGGTGGTCGGTGGCGTATCTGCTGGGTGGCATCGGGACGGCGACGGCGGGGGAGCTGCTGCTGCTGGATGCCAACCCCGGGCTGTCGATCACCGCGAGCTTCGGGGTGGTCATCATCGGGGTCGTCGCGGCGGGTGCACTGACAGCAGGGCTGACGGTGCTCGTCGACCGACTGGTGTACCGGCCCATGCGACGGGCAGATGGGATCCCACTGCTGATCGCCTCGATCGGGGTCGCCCTCGCGTTCCGCTACCTCGCGGCGTTCTTCTACGGCACCGACGTGATGGGGATCACCCAGCCGTCGGGGAAGCTGGCGTTGCTGCGGGTCGATGGGACCACGGGCATCGGTGTGCTCGCGGCGAACCAGGGGGGCAGCGAGCTCGGCTCGGCGGGTGAGGTGGCGGGCTTCATCGCGCTGTCGAGCACCACCGCCCCGACGGGGACGATCCTGAGTGTGACGCTGCATTCGGTCGTGCTGATCGTCGTCGCGAGCCTGCTCATGCTCGCGGTCCACGTGCTGTTGCAGCGCACGAAGATGGGCAAGGCGATGCGCGCGATGGCCGACAACAAGCCGCTGGCACAGGTGACGGGCATCCCCACCGAGCGGGTGATCCGCCTGACGTGGATCATCGGTGGTGCGCTCGCGGGGGTGGCGGGCTTCCTGATCGTGCTCAAGTCGGGGACGGTCTCGTTCAACTTCGGGTGGCGGATCCTGCTGTTCATCTTCGCGGCGGTGATCCTCGGTGGGATCGGGTCGGTGTACGGGGCGATCGCCGGCGGGCTGGTCATCGGCATCGTCGACTCGGTCGCCATCGTCTGGCTGCCCAGCGGACTCACGAAGGTCGCCGCGTTCGCGGTGCTGATCCTGGTGCTGATCGTGCGCCCGGAGGGCATCTTCCGGGGGGTGACGACCGCATGAGACAGACGGTCGCCGGGGCGGTGACCGCAGCGGTCCGCGACCTCGTCGACGACAGCGACCTCCGCATGATCGGCCTCACCATCGGCGGGGTGTACGTCGTCGCGACGGTGCTGGCGATCGCCGCGGGGTACGATCTGGGGGGCATCGTCAACACGCTGCGGGCGATCACGGTCTTCGCTGCGGGCTATGGGATGCTCGTGCTCGCGCTGAACCTCCACTGGGGGTACACCGGCCTGTTCAACATCGGGGTGGCGGGCTTCATGGCGATCGGCACGTACGTGACGGCGATCCTCTCTGCCCCGCCGGCGCTGTCACCGGGGGCGGGCCTGGGGCTGCCCATCCCGATCGCGGTGCTCGGGGGGATGCTCGCGGCGGCGATCGCCGGCGTGCTCACCGCGCTGCCGGCGCTGAAGATGCGGGCGGACTACCTGGCGATCGTCACCGTGGCGCTGAGTGAGATCATCCGGCTGTCGATCAAGTCACAGACGCTCGCGGAGGTGTCGGTCGCGGGGCTCACGGTGGGCACCGGCGGCGGCCGTGGCATCTCCTATCCCGCCCCGTCGGATGCGGCCAGCTGGCTGATCGAGCTCGTGCCGGGGGGGACGCTGCTGTACCCCGCAGGTGCCGCGGTGGGGATCGCCCGCCCGGTCGTGACCGGCCTCGTGTACATGCTGATCCTCGTCGCGTTCACCGCGGCGTTCTACTGGCTTTTGGTGCAGATCGGCCAGTCACCCTTCGGCCGGGTGCTGAAGGCGATCCGCGAGGATGAGCTCGTCGCGAGTGCACTCGGCAAGGACACCCGCATCTTCAAGCTGAAGGTGTTCGCCGTCGGCTGCGCGCTGATGGGCCTCGGGGGGTACCTCTGGCTGGGCCGCTCGGGCTTCGTCAACGACCTCTCGTTCCGCCCCGACATCACCTTCTTCGTGTTCGTCGCGTTGATCATCGGTGGCGCGGGGTCGAACACGGGCAGCGTCCTCGGCGGCATCATCTTCTCGGGGGTGCTGTTCTACCTCCCACAGTTCATCTCCCAGAACTTCGTCCGGGCGGCGCGTGCACCCGACACGTTCGTCGAGGCGCTGTCGGGTGACCTCGCGGGGTACCTCGTCGCGAACATCTCGGCGCTGCGGTTCGTGGCCATCGGCGTGCTGCTGGTGTGGCTGATGCAGCGGCGCCCGGAGGGGATCCTCGGCCATCGCATCGAGGCGGCCGCAGCGATCGACCTCCGCGGTGGGCGGCCGGAGGGGGGTGAGGATGACTGAGGATGTCCCCCTGCGGGTCGATGGCCTCCGGATGGAGTTCGGCGGGATCACCGCGGTGGATATGACCTCGTTCGTCGTCGAGGAGGGGACGCTGACGGGGCTGATCGGCCCGAACGGGGCGGGCAAGTCGACGACGTTCAACTGCATCACCGGGGTGTACACCCCCACGGCGGGGCACGTGTACTTCCGGGGTGAGGACATCACAGGGTTGGCGCCGCATCAGATCGCCCGACGCGGACTGGTGCGGACCTTCCAGATCGCCCGAGAGCTCGAGGAGATGACCGTCTTCGAGAACATGATGCTCGCCCCGCAGGCCCAGCGGGGCGAGTCACTGCTGGCCTCGGTCGTGCCGGGGCTGCGGGATGCGGTGATCGCAGAGGAGCGGGAGCTGCGGTCGACCGTCTGGGAGACGCTGGAGTTCTTCGAGATCGACCACCTCGCACACGAGTACGCGGGGAACCTCTCGGGCGGCCAGCGGAAGCTGCTGGAGCTCGCGCGGGCGCTGATGACCGACCCCGACCTGCTGCTGCTGGACGAGCCGCTGGCGGGGGTGAACCCGACGCTCGAGAAGAAGCTGCTCGAGCGCATCCATGCACTGCGGGCGGAGGGGTACACCTTCCTGCTGGTCGAACATGACATGGAGGTCATCATGGAGAACTGCGCACACGTGATCGTGATGCACCAGGGGCGGGTGCTCGCGGAGGGCGCGCCCGCAGCGATCCGCGAGGATGCGGCCGTGATCGATGCGTACCTCGGGGAGCCCGTATGAGCGCTGGGCCGACGCTTGCGGTCAGCGGGTTGGATGCGGGCTACGGTGACCTGCAGATCCTCACGGACATCGAGCTGCGTGTCGACCCCGGGGAGTACGTCACGATCGTCGGCCCGAACGGGGCGGGCAAGTCGACGGTCATGAAGTCCATCGTGGGGCTGACGACGATCATGGGTGGGTCGATCCGGCTCGGGGAGACGGACCTCGCACCGCTGCCGACGGAGGCGACGGTGCATCACGGCGTGGGGTACGTGCCGCAGACGGCCAACATCTTCACGGGCCTGACCGTCCAGGAGAACCTCGAGATGGGCGCGTACATCCTCGATGAGGTGCCCGCCGAGCGGCTGGCGGCGATCTTCGGGCGGTTCCCCATCCTCGAGGAGCGCCGCAACCAGCGGGCTGGGCAGCTCAGTGGTGGACAGCGCCAGATGCTCGCGATGGGGCGGGCGCTCATGCTCGACCCGGCGATCCTGCTGCTGGATGAGCCGTCGGCGGGACTCGCACCCGACCTGGTGACGGACATGTTCGACCGCATCGATGCGATCAACGCCGACGGGACGGCGGTGCTGATGGTCGAGCAGAACGCGAAGGAGGCGCTGCGGCGGTGTGACCGCGGCTACGTGCTGGTCGATGGGCAGAACCGGTACATGGATGCGGGGGCTGCGCTGCTGGCGGACGAATCGGTCCGACAGGACTTCCTCGGCGGCTGAAAGAAGAACCGGAAGGGTGTGGCGCGGTGTTTACGCGCCGAAGTCGATCGTCGAGGTGGCCTCGACACCGTCTGCGGTGAAGCTGAAGATCTCGTAGGTGACGGCCTGCATGTCGCCGTTGTCATCGAAGTCGACGCTGGATGACGCGCCCACGTAGTTGACCGCATCACCCGCTGCGACGGCGGCGACGGCGTCCGCGAGATCCGCAGGGCCGTACTCGGTGCCATCGGGGTTCGCGACCGCCCGGAGGTTGTCGCGCACGCCCACACCGGAGTTCTCGCCGGCGGCGATGTTCGCGAGCACGGCGACCGCGGTCGCATCGTACGCCTGCGAGGTGAACACACCAGGGGCACTGCCGTACTCGGCCTCGAACGCATCGGCGAAGTAGTCCGCGCCCGGACCTGCTGCGGTGGGTGCGGTGCCGATGACGTTCGTCATGTCGCTGCCGACCTCGCCGGGGAGGGTCGGGTCGCGCAGCCCATCCGTGACGACGATGTCCGTGCCGCTGTCGAACTCCGCATAGAAGTCACGGAAGATCTGGATCCCCGATGCGGGGTATCCGATGATGACCATCATGTCTGGTTCACCGGCGAGCGCCTCCTCGAGCCGGGAGGTGTACGACGGCTGCTCCTTCTCGAAGGCCACCGCCGCGGTGACCTCCCCGGAGAAGCCCGCAGAGAACTCGTCGGTGAGCGCCTGGCCGTAGTCGTTGTTGACGTACATCACCGCGGCGCTGCCTGCGCCGAGCTCGTCAGCACCGACCTGTGCGATCACCTGCCCCTGCAGGGCGTCCGATGGCGGCGTCCGGAAGATGAAGTCGTTGTCATCCAGGGTCGTCACCGTGGGCGAGGTCGACGATGGCGAGATGCCGACGACCTCGTTCGGGATGAACACCTGCCGGGACACCTGCACGTTGACCCCGGAGGATGCCGGACCCGTCACCGACGGGTAGCCGGCGTTGATGAGGCTCTCCGCCGCGGAGATACCTGCCTGCGGGTCGGTCTGCGTGTCACCGACCTGGTAGTCGAACTCGAAGCCCGTGTCCGCAGCCTCCAGCTCGAGCAGCGGCAGCAGCGCCGCATCACGGATGGGCCGACCGACCGAGGCCAGGTCACCCGTCTCCGGCATGAGCACCGCGTGACTGATCGTCCGTGCACCACCGTCACCGCCTCCGCCGGTACATCCGGCGAGGCCGACGATACCGGCTGCAGCGCTCCCCTTGAGCACCCTCCGGCGTGTAATGTTAGATTCCATACCGATTCAGTTTAAAAACTAGCCCCTATTAAAACTGCCCAGGCAGCCTATCGGGCACGAACCGAAATATGCACGTGCCTCAGGTGCGCCTGTCCGGGTGTGCCAGGAGAGCATGGGCGGCACATGCACTCGATTTGTAATCGAGAGTTCGTGGGTTCAAATCCCACTCCTGGCTGTCAGCGGAGGAAGTAGCGGTCGCCACGTCGGCCGATGACACCGGCATCCTCGAGCTTGCCGCACACCGCGAACAGCGAGATCTTCTTCATCTGCAGGCGGGCCTCCAGCTGCTGGAGGGTGCTCTCACCGTAGCAGTGCAGGTACAGGTACACCAGCTTGCCACGGGGGGAGCTGATCTCCGTGGGCAGCTCCGGTGTGTGCAACGAGGCCGCAGGGTGGTCGACACCGACGATCTGGGACATCCTTACTCACCACCCCAATGTCGACGATAATAAAACATTCCTTCGACGGATGTCGATGATGGAAGGGGCGGGAATCGAACCACGCGAAGCCGTAAACGAGCGCAGGGGTGACCCCTGCGTCCGGTACCTGCTCTACCACTGAGCCACCCTTCCACCGCATCAGAGGGGCAGGGCTGATATAGCCGTCCCGTTAGTAGCTGCGGATCTTCGGTTCGTACGCCTTCTCCGCACCCTCCAACAGCACCGGTCGGAACCACAGCTCCGGTCGGCCGCCGTTCCATGACACCAGGGTGTGCTTGAGCCACCCCTCATCGTCGCGGGCCTGATGCTCCTTGCGCCAGTGGGCCCCACGGAACTCCTCGCGTGCGAGCGCCCCCAGGGTCATCGCCTCTGCGAGGTCGATGATGTTGCGGGTCTCGATCGTCTGCAGCAGGTCCGTGTTGAACGTGCGTGACTGGTCGCGGACGCCGACGTCCGCATACGCCTCGCGGGCCGCACGGATGTCCTGGAGTGCCGTCTCCAGCCCCGGCCGCTCCCGGAAGACGTTGACATGCCGGCCCATCGTCTCCTGCACCGCCGCTCGGATCTCCGCGTGGTTCCGACCATCGGGGTTGCCCAGCAGGCGGTCGATCCGCTCGCGGACCGCATCGACCGTCTCCCGGATCAGCTCGGTGGGCTCCGTCGACAGCACCCCACCGTCTGCGGCGATCTTCTCGGTGCCGATGCCCACCTCACCCGGCTCCACCGGGAGGCTGACCTCCGCGGCCTCCCACTCGCCGGTCTGTCCCGTCTCGATCTGCGCGACACCCAGGTCGCGACCGGCCGCATGCGCCCCCGCTCGCGCCCCGAAGACGATGAGCTCCGGCAGTGCGTTGCCGCCGAGGCGGTTCGCACCGTGGACCGACACACAGGCGCACTCGCCGGCGGCGTACAGCCCCTCGATGCACGTCTCGCCGTTCTCGTCGGTCTCGATGCCGCCCATCCCGTAGTGCTGTCCCGGCTTGACGGGCATGGGCTCCTCGAGCGGGTCGACCCCCTCGAAGTCGCGTGAGAGGTGGACGATGTTCTCGAGCCGGTCCATGATGCGCTCGCGACCGAGGTGCCGCATGTCCAGCAGCACGTAGTCGTCATCGATCCCACGACCCTCGAGGATCTCCGTCAGCTCCGCGCGCGAGACCACATCACGCGAGGCCAGCTCGCCGTCGTTGTTCGCATAGCCGCGCTCGAACATGAAGCGCTCTCCCTCGCTGTTGTACAGGATGCCCCCCTCGCCGCGGACCCCCTCGGTGATCAGCACACCCGTCGAGGGGAGCGAGGTGGGGTGGAACTGGATGAACTCCATGTCCTCGACGGGGGCGCCCGCACGGTACGCCATCGCCACGCCGTCACCGGTGTTCGCGACGGCGTTGGTCGTGTGCGCGTACGTCTGGCCCGCACCGCCGGTGGCGATGATGACCCCCTGCCGTGCGCGGAAGCCCTCGACCGTCCCGTGTTGGACGTCGTAGGCGACCACACCGTGACAGGTGCGGTCCTCGGGTGCGGACTCGGCGGAGACCGCGAGCTCGAGCACCTGCCACTCATCGTACACCTCGATCCCGCGCTTGACGAGCTGCTCGTACATCGTGTGCAGCAGCTGATGGCCCGTCTCCGCGCCCGCGTACGTCGTCCGGGGGAACGACAGGCCACCGAATGGCCGCTGGCTCATCCTGCCATCGGCATCGCGGGAGAACGCCATCCCCCAGTGCTCCAGCTGGACGACCTCCTCGCGACTGTCCTGTGCGAGCGTCTCGACCGCTGGCGCATCCCCCAGGTAGTCCGACCCCTTCATCGTGTCGTACGCGTGCAGCTCCCAGGAGTCACCCTCCCGCAGCGCGGCGTTGATGCCACCCTCGGCGGCACCGGTGTGTGAGCGCACCGGATGCAGCTTCGAGACGATGGCGACATCCGCACCCTCCTCCTGCGCGGCGATCGCCGCTCTGAGCCCGGCCCCACCCGCACCGACGACGATCACATCATGCTCATACATGGGTCTTAGCGGATGCTTGGAGCGGACAGGCTTGAGTGTTTCAGCATCACCAGAACTTCAGGTTGCTCTTGACCGCCTCGCGCTTGAGCTCCTGGATGTGCTCGGTCAGCGGGATGTCCTTCGGACAGACGGCCGTACAGGAGAACTGGGTCTGACAGCGCCACACCGCATGCTCCTGCTTCATGAGCTCGAGGCGGTGCTGCTTCATGTCCGCCCCCTCGCGCTCGTCCATCGCGAAGCGGTACGCCTTGTTCAGCGCCGCGGGCCCGAGGTACTGGTTGTCGCCGGCGGCGATGTTGCATGAGGACATGCACGCGCCACACCAGATGCAGCGGGTGGACATCTTGATCTTCTCGCGGTTCTCCCGGCTCTGTCGCTGCTCGGTCAGCTCCTCACTCGGCAGCTGGTTCGTCTGGAAGTACGGCTCGACCGCCTTCATCTGGTCGTAGAAGTGCTCCATGTCGACGACCAGGTCCTTCAGCACCGCCTGGTGCGGCAGCGGTTCCACGCGCACGGGCTCGTCGAGGTCCGAGAGCTGTGTCTTGCAGCACAGGTGCTGGCGCCCGTTGACGAACATCGCATCCGACCCGCAGATGGCCTGTCGGCACGAGTGCCGGAAGGTGAGCGTCGAGTCGTACGTGTCACGCGCGTAGATCAGCGCATCCAGCACGGTCATGCCCTTGTGGTACGGGACGTGGAAGTCGTCGTAGTAGGGGGTCTGCTTGCCCTCGACCTCGGGGTCGTACCGGTAGACCTTGAGGTGGACCGAGGGACCATCGACCGTCTCGGCCGCCCCCGTGGTGGGCGTGCCGGTGGATGCGATCTGTGGGTGGTGCTCGGTCTCGTCCGCCAGTGGGGTGTGACTGTCTGTGCTCATGGGAGGTCAGATGGGGATGCCGCCGGCCCACACCACGGCGGTGCGCAGGCCCTGGACGATCAGCAGCGCGCTCGCGATGATGAGCACGCCCTGGACGACGCGCTTCTGGATGCCGGCGAGCCCCTGGTTGATCAGGGCGTTGTACACGCCGTTGACACCGTGGAACGTCGCCGTCACGAGGAACAGCACCATCAGCGAGAAGTACGTCAGCTCCTGCATGCGGGCGCTGGTCATGCCGAAGGTCACCTCGTCGGCGTGATGGACGAAGTGCAGCAGGAAGAAGTGGAACGCGAGGACCACCACGAGGAACGCGGCGGTGACCCGCTGGATCAGCCAGCGCACGCCACCGCGCTGGAACGACGAGTAGTGCTCGGCCATCAGCCGAACACCCCCGCGAGGAACGTCGGCACCGAGGCGACGACGATCGCGCCGGTGAGGATCAACGAGGCGTAGAAGCTGCGGTCCTGTGCCTCCAGCCCGATGCCGAGGTCGATGAACAGCAGCCGCACGCCGTTGAGGATGTGGAAGACGGCGACCGCCAGGAGCCCGACCTCCAGCAGCCGGACGATGAGCAGGCTCTCGAGCGACTGGATCGTCGTGGTGTACGCCTCGGGGCTCTGCAGGGCGGTCGACAGCACCGCGATGTGGGTGAAGAGGTACCCCACGAGCACCCAGCCCGTGAACTTGTGGAAGATCCACGCCCACATGCCCGCAGAGAACTCCCGCCAGCGACCGAAGTCCTCGATGAGGCCGCGATCATACGATTGGCTCATGCACACCCGGACTGTGGCAGGTGTGATTATAGCACTTGCGTGTACGGCGACGACGTGTCGGTGGGGTGACGCGGTGGGGGGTTACGGAACGCTTAATGAGCCATCTTCGTCAGTCCCAGGTACGCTCGGTTGGTGTAGTCCGGCCAATCATCTTGGCCTTTCGAGCCGAGGACACGGGTTCGAATCCCGTACCGAGCATGGTGCCAGCCGCGTGTCAGGTGCGCGAGGGGGACCGCTGGGCTTTATGCAGCTGTCACTGTGAGCGTCAGCTGATGCGACTACATGAGTACCAGGCGAAGGAGGCGTTCGCCGATGCGGGCATCGCGGTGCCCGATGCGCAGGTGGCGACGACGCCCGACGAGGCGGTCGCCGCTGCGGATGCGATCGGCTACCCCGTCGCGGTCAAGGCGCAGGTCCACGTCGGGGGGCGGGGCAAGGCGGGGGGCATCGAGCTCGTCGACGACGCGGCGGCCGCGGCGGCCGCAGCCGAGCGCATCCTCGGGATGGACCTCAAGGGGTACACGGTGGATGCGGTGCTCGTCGAGGCGGGCGTCGACTTCACCGACGAGCTGTACGTCGGGATCACGATGGACCGCACCGCCGCACAGCCGGTGGTCATGGTCTCGCGGGAGGGTGGTGTCGACATCGAGGCGGTCGCCGAGCACAGCCCGGATGCGATCGCGACGGCGCACATCGACCCGGCGTTCGGGCTGCATCCCTACCAGGCACGACGGGTGGTGTACGATGCGGGGATCGACCGGGCGGTGGCGGGGGCGGTCATGACGATCGTCGGGCAGCTGTACGAGCTGTTCGTGGACAACGACGCCACGGAGGTGGAGATCAACCCCGTGATGATCACCGCCGATGCGGAGGTCATCGCCGCGGATGCGGTGATGAACATCGACGGCGACGCGCTGTACCGCCAGGAGGCACTCGCCGCACTGGCAGACGAGGGTGCGGGCGATGCGCTCGAGCAGCAGGCGGCTGCGGCGGGCTTCGACTACGTGCGGCTCGATGGCAACGTGGGCATCATCGGCAACGGTGCGGGGCTCGTGATGACCACACTGGATCTGGTGGAGCACTTCGGCGGCACACCGGCGAACTTCCTGGACATCGGCGGGGGCGCCCGTGCGGACCGGGTGACCGCCGCCTTGGAGCTGGTCTTCAGCGACGACAACGTCGATGCGGTCGTGTTCAACATCTTCGGTGGCATCACCCGCGGCGACGAGGTGGCCGCGGGGATCAACGAGGCGGTCGCGCAGATCGGCGAGCTGCCGAAGCCGGTGGTCGTCCGCCTGGCGGGGACGAACGCCGCGGAGGGGATGGCGATCCTCGACACGGATGCGGTGGAGGTGGAGGCGACCCTGGAGGGTGCGGTCCAGGCGGCGATCGCAGCGGCCGAGGAGGCAGCATGAGCATCTTCGTCGACGCGGACACGCGGGTGGTCGTCCAGGGCATCACCGGGTCGGAGGGGTCGTTCCACACCGAGCAGATGCAGGCGTACGGCACCACCGTCGTCGCCGGGGCCGTCCCCGGCAAGGGTGGGGAGACGGTCGGGGACATCCCCGTGTTCGACACCGTCGCCGCGGCGGTCGCAGAGACCGATGCGACCGCGAGTGTGGTGTTCGTCCCACCCGCGTTCGCCGCGGATGCGATCTTCGAGGCGCTCGATACCCCACTCGAGACGGTCGTCGCGATCACCGAGGGCGTCCCGCTGCACGACATGGCGCGGGTGTACAAGCGCGCGGGTGAGGTCGACACCCGACTGATCGGGCCGAACTGCCCGGGGATCATCACCCCCGGTGAGACGAAGCTGGGCATCCTCCCCGGCGACATCTTCGAGGCGGGCAACGTCGGGCTCGTCTCGCGGTCGGGGACGCTCACCTACCAGGTGGTCTCGAACCTCACCGACCGCGGCATCGGCCAGACGACCGCCGTCGGCATCGGCGGTGACCCGATCATCGGGACCTCCTTCATCGACGCGCTCGCGGCGTTCGAGGCGGACACCGCGACGCACGCGGTGGTGATGTGCGGGGAGATCGGTGGCGAGGACGAGGAGGAGGCGGCGACGTACATCGCCGGCCACATGGACACCCCCGTCGCGGGGTTCATCGCCGGGCGGACGGCCCCGCCGGGCAAGCGGATGGGCCATGCGGGTGCGATCGTCAGCGGCTCGGGTGCGGGGACCGCGGAGTCGAAGGTCGCCGCGCTGAACGAGGCGGGCGTGCCCGTCGGCGAGACGCCCGCGGAGGTCGCCGACCACATCGAGTCCTTCCTGTAGGCCCGCGACCGCAACGGCCTTTGATGCTGTGCGGGTACCTCCGCCATGCAGCCGACGCGCGGGACCCACCGCCGGGCGGTGCTGGCCGCACTCGCAGCCACCGCAGGCGGGTGCCTCTCGCGCGTGGGCTTCGAGCCCACCTCCGCGTGGCGCGACCCGCCCGTCGTCGCCGACCGGCCCGACGCGATCTACATCCCCGCGATCATCGAGGGGATGCGGCCGCTGGGGATGGTCGAGGTCGGCCCACTGACGGTGATGCTGTCGTACTCGTACCCCCATCGCTTCTACCGGGTCACCGGCGATGCGCGGAGCGTCGTCCCCGTCGACGCAGCCGACAGCATCCACCTCATGCTGTCGGTGAACGCCACCGCGACGGGCGTGCCCGTCGTCGTCCCCTCGGGGGTGACCGTCGCCATCGAGCGGGGCGGCCGGCTCGTCACCGAGGAGGTGGTCTACCCGATGATCGCCCAGCAGATGGGGGTGCACTACGGGGGGAACATCGCACTCGAGGGTGCGGGCAGCTACGCGATCGAGTTCACCCTCGGCGGCACGCAGCTCGAGACCGACGGACTGCTGGGGACCACGGCCGTCGGTGACCGCGTGACGTTCACATTCGACCCGGCGGCGCTCGGGGAGATCAGCATCGCGTACCCCACCGATGCGGGCGCCCGTGGGGCGATGCCGGCGGGGCCGATGGGCCAGCGCCAGCAGCTGCCCGAGCCGCTCGCAGCGCCCGCAGGGTGGGCCCGTCTCGGCACGGCACCGATGGGTGACCTGCGCCTCGTGGGGTTCACCGATGCCGAGGAGCGACTGCGCGTGGTGGCGATGACGCGGTACAACCGCTACCCGATGCCGATGCTCAGCCTGCAGGCGGGCGACGTCGCGCTCACGCCGGTGATCGACCGCCGGCTGGGGTACCACTACCGCAGCGCCACGGCGGGCGACGCGGCGGCGGTGCCGCTGCGGGCGACGCTGCCGCCGCAGATCGCCCGGCACGACGGCTATGAGACGGCGTTCATGCAGCTGCCGGCGGTCAGCTGGGGGGCGACCGGGAGTGGCTGAGCCGCTGCGGTGTGCCCACTGCGACCGCACGTTCGTCGATGCGGAGCGCCGGCTCGCCCACACCGCGCTGCGGCACCCCACAACGCTCGATCCCGAGGGCATCACGGCGTACCGCGCGCTGTACCGGCGCGAGCAACGGCGGCTGCGGCGGCTGCGGTTGGAGCTGATCGGGGGGGTCGTCGCGGTGTACTTCGCGGTGTTCGTGCTGTACACGGTGGTGGGCTGAGTGCGGCTGCGGTGGGCGCTGGTGGCGCTCGGGCTGCTCGCGAGCACCGCGCCGGTCGTCGCGAGCAACGCCGCGGTGGGCCTCGGCGATGCGAGCGCCCGGGCGGTGACGATCCCCACCTGGCTGTACCTCCTGTCGGGCGGGGCGGTCGTCGGGGTCTCCGCGCTGCTGGCCGGTGTCGTCACCGACCGACGGCTGCTCGCGCACGTGCAGGGGTGGGGGCCGCACCGAGAGGTGCCGGCGGTGCTGTGGCGGCTGCGGCCGCTGGGGCCGACCGTCGGCCTGCTGCTCGTGGCGGTGGTGATCCACCAGGGGTGGACGGGCCCGCAGCTGGCGCTGGTCAACCCCGCGGTCGCGATCGCCTTCGTGGGGGTGCGCGCGCTCGTGCCGATCGTCGCGATGACCGCCGGCGACGTCTGGCGGTGGCTCGACCCCGTACAGCTGGTGGGCACGCGGGGGGCGGCACCGGACGGCGACCGGTGGCCCGCCGTCGGGGTGTATGCGCTGGCGGTGTGGCTGGAGACGACCGCGGGGGTGACCGACAGCCCCCGCCGGCTCGCGGTGGCGGTGGCGGTGTACCTGCTCGCGGGTGTGACCATCACGCGGCTGTGGGGCTACCCGGTGTGGCACCACCGCGTCGACCCCATCGCCGCGGTGAGCGCGCTTCTCGCCCGGGTGGCACCGCTGCGGCTCACCGCAGACGGCCTGCGGCTGCGGCTGCCGGGGGTGGGGACGGTCGTGGACGTGCCCCGTGATGATGCGGATGCGCCGCTGCGACCGGGCGAGCTGGCGCTCGTGCTGTTCATGGTCTTCGAGCTGACGTTCAGCGGGTTCATCAACAGCGCGCCGGGGACCGAGGCGGTCGGCGTGGTGGTGGGGTGGGGGCTGCCCCCGCTCGTGGTGTACCTCGGGCTGTTCGGCATGGGGGCGATGCTGACCGGCGGGGGCTACGCCGCGGCCGCCGTGGTGGCACACCGGCGCATCCGCACGACGTACACACCGGAGATGCTCGCGCTGGTGTTCGGACCGACGCTCCTGGCGATCGCCGCGGGGTACCACCTGGCGCACTACCTCATCTTCGCGGTGTCGGCGAGCCCGCTGCTCGTCGCGGCGGTGACCGCCCCGCTCACCCCGCTGTCGAACCCCGTCGTGCTGGCGCCGCCGGCGTGGACGCAGGCGGTCCCGGCGGTGGCGGTCCTCGGTGGGCACGTCATCGCCGTCGGTGCCGCGCACATCAGCGGGTTCACCGCGTTCCCCCTGCGGCGCACCGCGATCGCGGTGCAGGTGCCGTTCGTCGCGGTGATGGTCGGCTACACGATGCTCAGCCTGTGGCTGGTGACCGTCCCCACCGCGGCAGCGCTGTTCCTGTAGATTCACTACACCTCATCGACAGCAATGCTCACGTTCTCATCGGCAACGATGAGCTCATTTGACTCACCCGTCCCCATGACCACCGCAACGGCGGTCTCGCCATCTCGAACGGCCCGCCGGACCTGCTTCGGTGCAACCTTCGGGGTGACATCGAAGTCCTTCGGTGCGCTCAGGAATCCCCATGCTGCACCGGTACCGTTGATGATCGTAAGCAGCGGGGTGATCAGCAGAATGAGAGCGACATTCCACCGCGATAGCTCGTAGTATTGGACCCCGAGGGCGGACCACGAGAACACCCAAAGGATGGAGATGGCGGCGATCGGGACCGTGACGGTCAGCGATGGTCCGATGGCTCTCGTGTAATAGACCAATGGCAGCAGCACCGGGATGATCGGTGAGATTGCCCAGCCGAGCCCACGCAGCCGTGAGAGCGCGAAGAACCGTTCAGGCAGGAACCGATCCTCTGCCCGGGTCCCCGCCATCCATCTGCGACGCTGTCGGAGTAACTGCATGATCGTCTTGGGTGCCTGGTTGAAACAGCGGGTCCAAGCGAGATCGAACGAGGCGCCCCCATCCAGCACCGCGTGCCAGGTGAACACCGTATCCTCGATGAAGGTCGGGCGGTCCCAGGTGATGTCCTGTTCAATCTGCGTACGCACCGCGAAACCACCGCCCCACGCATAGAGAGGCAATTTAAGACGCGGGAAGGCCCGCTGCTCGGTCTGGTAGCCCATGCGAAAGATCTCGGTGAAATACGCAAGACGCGAGCCCGTCCGATACGGTCGCTCACGGAGTTGGACGATGTCCGCGTCGGGGAGGCCCTCACAGCGGGGCAGCAGTGTGTCCTCATCCAGGTACAAGATGTACTCGTGGTCGCAAGGGAGTGTGAGTCTGGCCCACTCGAGTGCACGCCCCTTCCGTGTCGCATGCGAACTGAACTCAGGAGGCACGACGGCCACGGGGGCATCAACATCAGGAAGGGGGGTCTCCGAGATCACGATGACCGATGTGAACCGTGGGTCGAGCGCGGTCAGCGTGGCATTGACCACGTCCGTTTGACCCCGGGTGATGATGCGGACCGATATGTCATCATGGAACCATTCGAGCGAGCTTGGTGTGTATCTTCGCGCAGGACCTAGCAACTCCCACCCCCAGAACACCGCAGGCGCAGCCACCAACGTCGCGACGAGGAGGAGGGTTGCCAACAGAGTAAGAGCGTGCATCAGAAACCCTGATGGGTTGGGGCAGATTCGAACTGCCGACCTGCTCCGTGTGAAGGAGCCGTCATAACCTGGCTAGACCACCAACCCGTACACAGCTGTGGACGAGGCCGCCTACTAATGATTGCGTTCCGTGGGCTCAGTACGAGGGGGTGCGCTCGTCGACGCCGGCACGGTGGTTCACCACGCGTGCGAGGACGAACAGCGCATCCGACAGGCGGTTGAGGTAGGTGATCGCCTGGTCATCGACGGGCTCTGCGGCCCCCAGCGCCACCGCACGCCGCTCAGCACGCCGCACCACCGTCCGGGCGTGATGCAGGTCGCCCGCGGTGGCGGTCCCTCCGGGGAGGATGAAGCTCGTCAGCGGCGGCACCTCATCGTCGAACCCATCGATCGCCGTCTCGAGCCAGCGGACGTGACTCGCGTCGATCTGGGGGTCGACCATCGACTCATCGGGGGTCGCGAACTCCGCTTGGATGATGTGCAGGTGGTTCTGCACCTGGATGAGCCACGCGTCGATGTCCTCGTGCTCCGATGGGTACACCGTCCCGATCACCGCGTTCGCCTCATCGACCGTGCCGTACGCCTCGATGCGGGCGTGCGTCTTCGCCACCCGGGAGAGGTCGCGCAGGTCGGTCATGCCGTCGTCGCCGCGGCCGGTGTAGATGTTCATCGCGACGGGCCCCCGCGGTGCGGTCGTCGGTGGCGGGACAGCCGGATGTGCCCTGCTGGGTGCATACCCTCATGCAGACCCCCCGGGGGCAAACCTGTTCGTATCACGACTCCGCCTGCAGCCGACGGATCGCATCGCGCAGCGAGCGGGCGGCAGCGCGGGCGGCGGCGGCGAACTCCGGCCCGCCGGTGGGGTCGGCGAAGATGATGCTGCGGGAGCTGTTGACCAGCTCCGCGCCCGTGCGGAAGCCATCGCCGACGACCGCCGCGAGGTCGCCACCCTGTGCGCCCACCCCCGGCAGCAGCAGCGGGCGGTCGGGGGCGACCCCGCGGATGGTCTCGAGCTCGTCGGGGGCGGTCGCGCCCACCACCAGCCCGACGTTGTCCGCCGTCGCCCACCCGTCGGCGAGGGCGGCGACCGCGGCATACAGCGGCCGTCCGTCGCGGAGCGTGCGGTCCTGCAGGTCCGCCGCCCCGCTGTTGGAGGTGCGACACAGCACGTACACCCCCTTGTCGGTGCGGTTGAGGAAGGGGGCGACGGAGTCGGTGCCCATGTAGGGGTTGACCGTGATCGCATCCGCGTCATCCAGCAGCCGCGCGTACGCTCGCGCGGTGTTGCCGATGTCGCCACGCTTCGCATCGAGGATCACCGGCACGCCCTGCGCGTGGGCGTACCCGACCGTCTCCGTCAGCGCCGCGAGCCCATCGGGCGTCTCGTAGAACGCCATGTTGGGCTTGTACGCGGCGGCGAACTCGGCGGTCGCATCGATGATCCGGCGGTTGAACTGCCACTGCGGCAGCTCGGCGTCGGCGACGGCATCGGGCAGCCGCCGTGGGTCGCTGTCGAGGCCGATGCACACGTGTGAGTCGATGCGGTCGACCCGCTCTCGCAGCCGCGCGAAGTACCCCATCGTCCCACGCTGCTCAGCGTGCACATATCGCCGTATCGGTCCCCGCACAACCGCAAGCCGTTAGCCGGCGGTGTGTGTTGCAGGGGGTATGGATGACCCCAGCGCCCTGGAGGAGCGACTCGCCGCCGGCGAGGTGCGCCTGCACGAGCTCGAGGAGCTGACGAGCGCCGCTGCGGCCGTCGAGCTGCGACGGGAGACGATCGCCACCGAGACCGGGGTCGCACTCGATGCGGTCGCGCCGATGGGCTTCGACGCCGCGGCGGCGACGGCGAACATCGAGAACCTCATCGGTGCGGTGGGGATGCCCCTGGGCGTCGCCGGGCCGCTGCCGGTCCACGGCGAGGCGATCGACGACGAGGTGTACCTGCCGCTGGCGACGACGGAGGGCGCGCTCGTCGCATCGGTCAACCGCGGTGCGAGCGTGGTGCGCGCGGCGGGCGGGGTGACCGCGACGATCACCCGTCGGGGGATGACCCGCGCGCCGGTGTTCCGGCATGCGGATGCACGCAGCGCCGCCGAGACGGCCGCATGGGTCCACCGCGAGGAGCCACAGCTCGCGGCGGTCGCCGGCGAGACGACCAGCCACGGCGAGCTCACCGGCATCGACACCTACGTCGTCGGTGACAACCTGTTCGTCCGCTGTGCGTTCGACACGAAGGATGCGATGGGGATGAACATGGTCACGATCGCCACGCGGGCGATCGCCGAGACGATCGAGGCGGCGACGGACGCGACGCTCGTGGCGCTGTCGGGCAACCTGTGCACCGACAAGAAGCCCGCGGCGATCAACGCGGTCGAGGGGCGGGGGCGGTCGGTCACCGCGGACGTGCTGCTGCCGCATGCGCTCGTCGAGGAGCGCCTGCACACCACCCCCGCGGCGATCGCGGAGGTGAACACCCGCAAGAACCTCATCGGGTCGGCGAAGGCGGGCGCGCTGGGGTTCAACGCGCACGTCGCGAACGTCGTCGCGGCGATGTACATCGCGACGGGGCAGGACGAGGCGCAGGTCGTCGAGGGGGCGAACGCGATCACCACCGCGAGCGTGCGCGAGGAGGGGCTGTACCTGTCGGTCTCGCTGGCATCGCTGGAGGTGGGCACCGTCGGCGGCGGCACCCGCCTGCCCGCACAGCAGACCGCACTCGAGCTGCTGGGCGTCGCCGGCGGCGGTGACCCCCCAGGGCGCCACGGCGACGCGCTCGCGGAGGTCATCGCCGGCGCGGCCGTCGCGGGTGAGCTCTCGCTGCTGGCGGCGCTGGCCTCCCGGCATCTGACGACGGCACACGCCTCGCTGGGGCGCTGACTCACAGCACGCGGAACTGCCCGTCGCGGCGGGTGACCGCCCCCTCGCGATGCAGGCGCTCCAGCAGTGTGGCCGCCGCGGTGGCCTCGAGCCCCGCAGCGGTGGCGGCCGACAGCACCGCATCCCGTGTGGGTGCATCCAGCTCGTCGATGATCCCCAGGAGCGTGCTGCGGCGGTCACGGGTGGCGGGCGTCGGCGGCACCTCGGGCACGTCGATCCCCGCCGCCGCGAGCTGTGTCGCATCGTCGATGACCGGCTCGAACACCGCATCGGGGTCGATGGCCGCGAGCGCGGCGGGGTCGACACCGGCGCGTGCGGCCAGGCGGGCGGTGCGGGCGGCCTCGACGGTGGCCTTCTCGGCGGCGGTCGACAGCGAGCGCAGCCGGTCGGTCGGGTGCCGCGTGCGACACCGCGGGCAGGTGGCCGTCTGCTGGTCGGCCTTGTCCGCGAGGATCCACAGCGCATCGCACCGCGAACAGCCGACGAGGTGGTAGCGGGTCATCGGCCTGCGGCGACCCCCCGGTGTCGGCGCTCCATGCACATCGGAGGGGCGGACGGGTGTAAAATGGGTGCGATTCCGGAGGTTCATGCCCCTCGGGGTGGTCTCACGCCCATGGAGACCCCACCACCACAGCCCGCCGACGTGAGCGGCCCGCACCACGAGGCGGCGATCTACCGCGCGGGGCTGGACCCCGCAGCGGCGGATGTGACGCTCGTGCTCGTACATGGCCGTGGGGCGCGCGCCGGCGGGATGGTCCAGTTCGTCCTCCAGCAGGTCGACGAGCCCGTCGCGATGGTCGCACCCGAGGCGGTGGGGTGGGAGTGGTACCCCGAGTCGTTCCTCGCACCCCGCGAGCGCAACGAGCCGTCGCTGTCGTCGGCGATCGCGGTGGTGGACGCGGCGATCGACATGGCACAGACGGCGGGGGCGGCGCCCACGTCGGTCGTGTGCGTCGGCTTCTCGCAGGGCGCGTGTCTCGTCGCCGAGACGGTGCTGCGTCGCGATGAGCGCCTCGGCGGGGCGGTGATGCTGTCGGGCGGGCGCATCGGCGCGCCCGACCGCAGCTTCAGCACCGACGCCGACCTCGCGGGGATGCCCGCGTTCGTCGGGGTCAGCGATGATGACCCCCACATCCCCCTCGAGCGTGCCGCGGAGACCGCCGAGGCGTTCGAGGCCGCGGGGGCGGCCGTCCGCTTCGATGCGTACGAGGGGGTCGGCCACACCATCGTCGACGAGGAGGTGGCGTACCTCAACGCGCTCGTCACGGAGACCGCAGCCGACACATGAGTCGGAATTTCTTTGTGACGCACGGGCCTCCCTGAGGCAATGAGCCTCGAGGCGGACGTCACCGCGGCGTATCGGCAGGCGGGGGCGGTGCTGGCGGACGTCCTCGAGGAGACCGCGGCGATGATCGAACCGGGTGTGCGGCTGCTGGATGTCGCCGAGGCCGCCGAGGCGGCGATCTGCGACCGTGCCGATGGCTGTGCGTTCCCCGCGAACATCAGCCTGGATGCGGAGGCATCGCACGCCAGCCCCGGCCGGGATGACGAGCGCGTCTTCGATGACGAGCTGGTGTGTCTCGACCTGGGCGCGCACGTCGACGGCTACATCGCCGACGCCGCGGTGACCGTCGACCTCGGTGACAACGCGGCGCTCGTCGACGCCGCGGAGGCGGCGCTCGATGCGGCGCTCGCGGCGGTGCGCCCGGGGGTCGACCCCGGCGCGGTCGGCGCGGCGATCGAGACGACGATCCGCGACCGCGGCTTCACGCCGATCCTGAACCTCTCGGGCCACGGCGTCGGGCGGTACGATGCGCACACCGCACCATCGGTGCCGAACCGCGAGACGCGGACGGGCCGGGCGCTCGCGGTGGGGGACGTGATCGCGATCGAGCCGTTCGCGACGACGGGCCGGGGGAAGGTGACCGAGGGGGCGGTCACGGAGATCTACAGCCTCGTCGCGCCCGCACCCGTGCGGTCGCGGACGGCCAAGCAGGTGCTGGAGACGATCGAGGCGACCTACCGCGAGCTGCCGTTCGCGTCGCGGTGGCTCGACAGCCCCCGCGCCGAGCTGAGCGTGCGCCGGCTGACCGACCGCGGCATCCTCCACGGCTACCCCGTCCTGCAGGCGGAGTCGGGTGCGCTGGTGAGCCAGGCGGAGCACACGGTGATCGTCACCGCAGACGGCTGTGAGATCCTCACCGATGGATGAGCTGTTCGCCCCCTGGCGCATGGAGTACGTCACCCGCGAGCGCCCCGAGCCGGAGGGCTGTCCGTTCTGTGCGATGTGGGCCGCGGACACCGACGGTGCACATCGCATCGTCGCGCGCGCGGATGCGAGCTACGTCGTGCTCAATCACGCGCCGTACAACCCCGGCCACTGCCTGATCATCCCCGCCGCGCATGCGGCGTCGTATGACGCGCTCGATGCGGCGACGCTGTGGGAGCTCGCGTGGGTCCAGCAGGTGACGCTCGGCGTGCTGGCGGAGACGCTCGAGACCGACGGGCTGAACGTCGGGGTGAACCTCGGCGGCGCCGCCGCGGGCGGGTCGATCCCCGACCACCTGCACGTGCACGTGGTGCCCCGCTGGGCGGGTGACACGAACGTGATGCCGGTGGTCGGTGAGACGAAGGTGATCGTCGAGGCGCTGGATGCGACGCACACGCGGCTGCGCGCGGCCTTCGCCGCACACCCGGCGGCGGCGGCAGCCGACGGGGCGGTCACCCTCGAGCCGCCGGCGGTCGCCGATGACTGAGCGGCGGCGGGCGGTGCGGCGCGTCGGGGGGATCCTCGTCGCGATCAACGCGGTGCTCGTGCTCGCGAAGGCGGCGGTGTGGGTGGAGTCGGGGTCGCTCGCCGTCGGCTCGGAGGCGGTCAACAGCCTCACGGACGTCGTCTACAGCCTCGTCATCCTCGCGGGGATCGTCGTGATGACCCGCCCGCCCGACCGCGAGCACCCCCACGGGCACGAGCGCATCGAGCCGTTCGTCTCGCTCGTCGTCGCACTCGGGATGGTCGCCGCCGGCGGGGCGGTGCTGTGGAACGCGGTGCTGGCGCTGACGGCACCGGCGGCGACGGTGCAGGCGGCACCGCTGGTGGTCGCCGTGCTCGTGGCGTCGGCGGGCACGAAGCTCGTGATGGCGCGGTGGCTCCGCCGCGTCGGCCACGAGCAGCAGTCACCGGTGCTGACGGCCGTCGGGATCGACGCTCGGGTGGACGTGCTCACCGCGCTGGTGGCGATCGCCGGGGTCGCCGGGGCGAGCGTGGGGCTGGGGTGGCTCGACCCGCTGGCGGCGGCGGTCGTCGCGGTGGGGATCTTCTACAGCGGCTACGACGTCGTCCGCGAGAACGTGAACTACCTCATCGGCGCGGCACCGCCGGAGGAGCTGCGGGCGGCGATCATCGACCGCGCGCTGGCGTTCGAGGAGGTGCGTGGTGCACACGACGTGATCGCCCACTACGTGGGCCCGCAGATCGACGTGAGCCTGCACATCGAGGTCGAAGGCGACATGACGATGCGCGCGGCGCACCACCTGGAGACGGAGATCGTCACCGCGATCGGCGCGCTGCCGTCGGTCGACGACGTGTTCGTCCACATCGACCCGCGCGAGCTGGGCGAGTGGAAGCCCGATGAGGGGGTCACCCGCGACGATCAGGCGGGCTCGCAGAACGCGTAGACGGGGCCGGGTGCGGTCACCTCGACGGTGAGGCGGTCGCCGACGTCGACGCCCGCATCCGCAGCATCCTGGATGATGAGCTGCCGGTACGCATCGTCGCGGCACTTGACGGAGCGGCCGGTGCCGGGTTCGACGACGAGCACCTCCCGCTCGGTGCCGACCATCGCCTCGTAGCGGTCGGCGGTGAGCGCGCGGACGCGCGCCGACAGCGCCCGTGAGCGGTCCTTCTTCGTCTGCCCGCCGAGGCCCTTCAGCTCCGCGGCGGCGGTGCCCGGGCGCTTCGAGAAGCGGGTGACGTTCGTCTTCGTCGGCGCGACATCCGCCAGCAGGCGCATGCTCGCGGCATGGTCGGCGTCGGTCTCGGTGGGGAAGCCCACGATGAAGTCCGTCGAGAGCGTCCACGTCGGCAGCTGCGCATCGAAGATGTCGACGATCTCGCGGAACTGTGCGACGCGGTGCTGTCGGCGCATCGCCTCGAGCACCGCATCCGAGCCCGACTGCACGGGGATGTGCAGGAAGTTGTACAGCTTCGGCTGGGCGGCGAAGACCGCCGCGAGCTCATCGGCGATGCCGTGGACGCCGCCGGGGTTGGCCATCCCCACGCGGACGCGGTAGTCGCCGTCGACCTCCGTGCAGATGCGCTCGAGCAGCTCCGGCAGCCGCCGGCGGCCGCGGTCCCACCCGTAGACGCCGGTGTCCTGGCCGGTGATGCGCAGCTCGCGGGCGCCCGCCTCGACGAGCGCGCGCGCACGCTCGACGTTCTCCGACACCGGGGGGGAGTCGATCCGGCCGGTGGCGAACTTGGTGATGCAGTACGAGCAGTTCGACATGCAGCCGCGGGCGATGGGGAGGATGCCGATCACCCCGTCGATGATCGGCTCGGTGTCGGGCGTCGTCGTGGGGCACTCGCCGTTGCGCACCGCCGTCGGCACCTCGTCCCAGTGCAGCACCTGCGCGTCGATCCCCGCGGCGGCGAAGCGCTCGCCCTCCGTCAGCGCCATGCAGCCGGTGATGATCAGGTCGCTCGTCTGCTCGGCGAGCGTCGCCGCCCGCCGCAGCATCTTGTCGGCGGTCGTCTCGATCACCGTGCACGTGTTGAGGATCGCCACATCGGCCGCGGCGGGCGATCCCACGGGGTGATGGCCGCCATCGCGCAGCGCACGCTCGATCTGCCGGCTCTCGCCGACGTTCGAGGTGCAGCCGTACGTCTCGATGTGGTAGCTGGCCATCGACACCGCCAGATTCCCGACTCAGCGGCAAAAACGCGCCGGTCGCCTCACTCCGGGGTGTCCGCGAGCACGGCGGGGCCCGCGGAGGTGCCCAGCCGGGTCGCACCCGCCTCGAGCAGCCGGAGCGCATCGTCGGTGGTGCGGATGCCCCCGCTGGCCTTCACGGGCAGGTGCGCCGCGAGCTGCCGGACGGCGGGGACGGTCGCACCCTCGCCCCCGTAGCCCGTGGAGGTCTTCAGCCCCGCCGCGTCGGCGGCGACGGCCGCCGTGGCGACCGCCTCGACGGCCGCCGGCGGGAGCAGCCCGGTCTCGGCGATCACCCGCACGGGCACGGCGACCGCATCGGTCACCGCGGCGATGTCCGCGCGCAGGCGGTCGGCGTCGCCGGCGACCGCCGCGCCGAGGTCGGGGACGAGGTCGACGATGTCCGCGCCCAGCCCGACGGCCTCGGCGGCGGCGGCCGCCTTCGTCGTGGTGGTGTCGGTGCCGTGTGGGAAGCCGATGACGGTGACGAGCTCGCCGGGGAACGCGGCGTCGACGGCCGCGAGCGTGCGCGGGGGCACACACAGGTGCATGCCCGCGGTGGCGGCGGTCTCGGCGGCCGCCTGGACGGCCGCAGGCGTCGTCAGCGGGCCGAGGACGGTGTGGTCGATGCGCGCGGCGAGTGCGGTGCGGTCCATGCCGGTCGCTCACGCCGCGGATGCGTAGAACCGTCGGTGCTTTGGGTGCATGCCGCGGAGCTGCGGTCGATGGTGCTGCCCGCAGGGACACAGCTGCCGGGGGTGGGACTCGTGCTCACGCTGGCCGTCGCCGCCGCGGCGGTGGGCGTCGCCGCCCGGCGGGTGCGCCCGCGGGTGGATGCGGCGATGGTGCAGGCGATGGTGCCGTGGATGGTCCTCGGGGCGGTGGTGCACGTCGCGTGGGTGACCGACACGCTGCCACCGGCGGTCGCGGCGGTGGGGGCGGTGCCCGCGGTGTACGTCGCGGTGGCGATCGCCGCTGCGGCCGTGCTCACCGTCGCGACACGCAGCGGCGCGCCCGCGGTGGTGACCGCGGCGGTGGGGCTGGCCGCGACGGCGGCGGTGCTGGGGTGGTGGCTCACCCGGGTGCCGCCGGTGGGTGCGGCCCGCGTGGGGCTGCTCGCGGGGACCGTCGCGGTCGCGCTGGCGGCGACGGTGGGCATCCTCGTGGCGATGCGCCGGGTGTGGGGGCCCCTGCAGATGGCGCCGCAGGTGGCGACGGTGGTCGTCGGTGGCCACCTGCTCGATGCCGCATCGACCGCCGTCGGCGTGGACCTGCTGGGGTACACCGAGCGGACGCCGCTGTCGCGGCTGCTGCTGGAGGCCGCCGCGGCGCTGCCCACCGCGGAGACGCTCGGGGTGACGTGGCTGTTCGTGCTCGTGAAGGTGGCGCTCGTGGTCACGGTCGTGCGGGTGTTCGATGCGGGGATCGCCGCCGCGCCGACGCAGACGCGCCTGCTGCTCGTCCTCATCGCCGCGGTGGGCCTCGGTCCCGGCGCACACAACCTGGTGCTGTACCTGCACGGGTGAGCACCGACGCGCTTTCGCCGCCCGGTGGTGACGACGGGGTATGGTGGATGTGCTCGTCGTCGGCCACCTGAACTGGGATGTCACCCTCCGGGTGGACACGCTGCCTGTCCCCGACGGGGAGGCGGCGATCGTCGACCGCGACGAGCACGCCGGCGGCAGCGCCGGCAACGTGGCGGTGGGGCTCGCACAGCTGGGCGTCGCCGTCGGCGTGGGCGGCTGTGTGGGCACCGATGACCGCGGCGAGCAGATCGTCACCGAGCTGCGGGCGGCGGGTGTGGACACCACCGCCATCCAGCGGGATCCGACGCGGCCGACGACGCAGAAGTACGTGCTCGTCGACCCCGCAGGCGAGGTGATGGTCGTCGGGGCGGCGGGTGCGAACGCGGGCTTCGATGCCGCGGGGCTGCCCGCGGGGTGGCCGCAGGGGCTGCGGTGGGTGCACCTGACGAGCCAGCGGACCGCCCAGGCGCAGACGCTCGCGGCGGCGGCGGCCGCGGCGGCGGTGCCCGTGAGCGTCGACCCCGGCCGGCGGATCGACACCGACGCGGCGGCGGCGACGGCGGATGCGACGGTGGTGTTCCTGAACGACCGCGAGGCGGCGGTCGCCGTCGATGTGGCGCCGACGCAGACGCGGTCGGTCGTCGTGAAGCACGGCCCCGACGGCGCGGAGCTGCGCGGCACCGCGGGGCGGACGGCGCACCCCGGCTACCCGACGGCGGCGACCGACACGACGGGTGCGGGCGATGCGTTCGCCGCGGGCTACCTCGCGGCGGCGCTGCGGGATGCGCCACCCGAGCGGCGGCTGGCGGTCGCGAACGCCTGCGGGGCGATCGCCGCGGCGGCGGCGGGGGCGCGCCCCCAGCTCACGTGGGCGGCCATCGAGCGACGGCTGGGGTCGTGAGCGCGCCGAGGCGGGTGGCTTTTTGCCCGCGTCGCCCCCGCTGCGCACATGGCGAAACAGCCGCATCTGCTGGTCGAGCCGGGTGAGCTGCCACCGACCGCACTCCTGCCGGGTGACCCCGCACGCGTCGACCGCATCGCCGCACAGTGCGAGGACGTCGAGGCGGTCGCCGCGAACCGCGAGTACCGCGTGGTGACGGCGACGACCGACGGCGTCCCGGTGACGCTGTGCTCGACGGGCATCGGTGCGCCGTCTGCGGCGATCGCCGTCGAGGAGCTCGCCGCGGTGGGCGTGGAGACGTTCATCCGCGTGGGCACGACCGGCGCGCTGCAGGCGGCGATCGAGATCGGCGACATGGTGATCGCGACGGCGGCGGCGAAGGACGAGGGGACGACCCGGCGGTACGAGGCGGTGAGCATCCCCGCCGTCGCCGACTTCGCGGTGACCGGTGCGCTGTACGATGCGGCGATGGCGCGCGGGGAGGACGTCCACCGCGGGCCGATCGTCACCGACGATGCGTTCTACAACGAGACCGACGCGTACGTCGACGCGTGGGAGGCGGCGGGCATCCTCGCCATCGAGATGGAGGCGGCGGCGATCTTCACGCTCGCACGGCGCAAGGGGCTGCAGGCGGGGGCGATCTGCACCGTCGACGGCAACCTCGTCCGCGGGACGCAGAAGGGGGCGGACTCCGACACGGAGCTGCCGCCGAAGGCGCACGACAACATCGAGCGGGCGATCGGCATCGCGCTGGCGGCGGCCGCCGCGCTGGGGTGAGGCGCCACGGCTTTGCGGTCAGGGCCGCTACTGCGGGCGATGACGGACGTCACCTGGCGGCTGTTCGCCGACATCGCCGAGGCCGCCGGCGCGCGCACGGTGGAGCTCACCGTCGCGGAGCCGGCCACGGTGGCGGCGGCGCTGGACGCGCTGTGTGCGGCACACCCGGCGGTCGCCGAGCGGGTGCGCACCGACGGCGCGCTGCGGGCGGAGGTCAACCTGCTGCACAACGGCGCGAGCGGTGCGCTGGACGCACCCGTCGCTGCGGGCGATGAGCTCGCGCTGTTCCCCCCGGTCTCCGGCGGCTGATCAGTTCGGCCGCGGGCGGGCGACGAACAGCGTCTCGACCACGCTGAAGGGGTCGTACACCGACTGGTGACACTGGCAGTAGACGTCGTTCTCGCCGCCGAACTTCGCGGAGCCCTCGGTCTTGTACTTCGGCACACAGCAGAAGTGGGTGCACTTGTTGAGCCACGCGATGAACCCCTCCTCGGTCGCCGCCGACAGCCAGGGGTCGTCGGGGGCGACCTCCTCGACCTGCGGTGACTTGATCACCTGGATGGGGATGACGTTCGACGCCCCCTCCGAGCGCCACCGGCCGGTCGCGGGCTTGCCGAGGCCCGCATCGCCCACGCCGTTGGTCCACTCGCGGTAGTCGCTGAAGTCGTCGACGTGCAGCCGGTCACCCTCGCTGTACGTCTCGGTCTGCCACGCGTAGCCGGGCGCGCTGCCCACGCGGAAGTAGTTGTCAGAGTCGTAGCTGGGGGCGATCCCCTGGTAGCCCTCGACGCCGCAGTACTGGAACCAGTCCGCCGTGTAGGTGATCCCCGAGCCCTTGTAGTCGGGCGTCTCCGCGACGGTCGTCTCGATGCCGCCCGACGAGCGGGTGGTCACCTCCGGCCAGGCGCCACGCAGGTAGCCCTCGTCGTCGATCTCCAGGGGGATCATCGGCATGCCACGCGGGGCGGGCCCCGAGACGCGCTCGATCGCGTAGGCGATGGTCGTCCCCCCACCCACGCCGGGGCTGGTCGTCGCCGAGTTGATCGCCGCCGCACCCGTCGCGCCCACGCTCGCGAGCGCCGCACCGCCGACGACGCCCTTGACGAACCGCCGCCGGCCCGACTCGCTCGGGTACTTGTCCCGGGTGCTCATATCCGGAAGTCCGATGGACCGGACAAAAGGGTGACGAACAGCCCCATCCGGGGGCGGTCGAATTATTTACCCGGGTGAGAGAGACCGTGTCATGCCGGCGCACAACCGTGATGTCGCGACCGATGTGAGCGAGCTGGGCGCGCTCGTCGGCGAGACACTCACCACGCAGACGTCCACCGCGGAGTACGACGAGGTGGAGGCGGTCCGCACCGCGGCGATCGCGTACCGCCAGGGCGACGTGGCGGACCGCTCGGCGGTGATCGAGCGGCTGCAGGCGGCCGGGACCGACACCCAGCTGGTCATCGCGCGGGCGTTCCTGCTGTACTTCGAGCTGATCAACCTCGCCGAGGAGCGCGAGCGGGTGCGCGCGGTGCAGGATGCGACCGCCGCGGGCACGCTGGCCGACGGGATCGATGCGGTGCGGTCGCTGCTCGCGGAGGCGGAGCTGGATGCGGCGGCGGTGCAGGCGCTGCTGGATGCGGTCCTGATCGAGCCCACGTTCACCGCCCACCCCACCGAGGCGCGCCGGAAGACGGTGAAGGCGAAGCTGCGGTCGATCGGCGAGCGGCTGCGGCGGCTGGATGAGCAGGCGCTGACCGACGCGGCGGCGACGGCGGTGTGGCAGGCGATCACCGCGGAGGTGGTGAGCCTGTGGAAGACCGCACAGGTCCGCACGCGCCGCCCGGAGCCGCAGGATGAGGCACGCAACGTGCAGTGGTACCTCGAGTCGGTGCTGTTCGACGTCGTCGGCGAGGCCTACGGCACGCTCGAGCGCGAGCTGCAGGCGGCGTACCCGGCGGTGACCGTCCCGAAGCTCTTCGAGTTCCGCTCGTGGGCGGGCGCCGACCGCGACGGCAACCCCTTCGTGACGCCGGCGGTGACGAGCGACACGCTCGCCCGGCAGCGCGATGTGGTGATCGACCGCTACGCGACGCAGCTGAAGCGGCTGTCGGGGATCCTGAGTGCGGAGGCGGGCCGCCTGCGGCTCGATGCGGCGTTCGCCGATGCGCTGGCGGCGGACGTCGAGCGCATGCCCGCCGTCGGCGCGGAGGTGCGTGAGCGCTACCCCGACGAGCCGTACCGCCAGAAGCTGCGGCTCATGCGCGAGCGGCTGCGGCGCGTGACCGACGTGCGCCCCCACGGCTACGACGCACCCGCGGGGCTGATCGCCGACCTCGAGCTGCTGGATGCGTCGCTGCGGGCGAACGACGCGGCGATCGTCGCCGACGTGCACATCAAGCCACTCTTGCGGCAGGTCGACACCTTCGGCTTCACGCTCGCGAGCCTGGACCTGCGGGACCACCGCGAGAACCACACCGCGACGATCGCCGCGCTGCTGGGGCGCGTCGGCGTCGACTACGCCGCGATGGACGAGGCCGAGCGGGTGGCGTTCCTCACCGACGCGGTCGCCCAGGACGCACCCGTCGTCGACCTGACGGCGACGGAGGGGCTCGACGCGGTGCCCCAGCGGGTCTGCGAGCGCTTCACCGCCTTCGCGGGGTGGCAGCAGGAGTACGGCATCCAGGCGATCGACACCTACTGCATCTCGATGACCGAGGCCGCCTCGCACGTCCTGGAGGTGCTGTTCCTCGCCGACCAGGCGGGGGTGGTCGACCTGCCCGACCATGCGGGCGTCGACATCGTCCCGCTGCTGGAGACCGAGTCCGCACTCAGCGGCGCCCGCGAGATCATGGGGACGCTCTTCGAGAACCCCGTCTACGCCGCGCTGCTCGACCGGCGGGGGGGCCGCCAGGAGATCATGCTGGGGTACTCCGACTCCAACAAGGAGAACGGCTTCCTCGCGGCCAACTGGGACCTGTACACCAACCAGCGCGTGCTCGCGGCGATCTGTGCGGACCACGACGTCGAGCTGCGGCTGTTCCACGGCCGCGGTGGGTCGATCTCCCGCGGCGGGGGGCCGATGAACGAGGCGATGCAGGCGCTGCCGGCGGAGACGGTGACGGGGCAGATCAAGTTCACCGAGCAGGGCGAGGCGATCGCCGAGAAGTACGCCAACCCCCAGATCGCCATGCGCAACCTCGAGCAGATGCTGCACGGGCAGACCGCGGCGATGCTCGCCGCGCGTGCGGATGCGGCCGCCCCGCCGGCGGCGTGGACCGACGCGATGGACACCCTCAGCACGGCGGCGCGGGCGGCGTACCGCGGCCTGTTGGGCCGTGAGGGGTTCGTGCGCTACTTCGAGCAGGCGACGCCGATCACCGTGATCGAGGCGCTGAACCTCGGGTCGCGGCCCGCCTCGCGGACCGACGAGCGCTCCGTGGAGGACCTGCGGGCGATCCCGTGGGTGTTCGCGTGGACGCAGACGCGCTGCATCCTCCCCGGGTGGTACGCGGTGGGCACCGCGATCGACGCGTACCTCGCCGACGGCGGCGCGCTCGCCACCCTCCAGGCGATGTACGCCGAGTGGGACTTCTTCCGCACGAAGCTCGACAACGTCGCGCTGGCGCTGGCGCGGACGGACCTGGAGATCGCCGCGGCGTACGCCGACCTCGCCGATGACGCGCTGCGCGAGCGCTTCTTCGGCGACATCACCGCCGAGTACGACCGCACCGTCGCGCACGTGCTGGCGATCACCGGCCGCGAGTCGCTCGTCGAGCGGGGGTGGCTCGCGGAGTCGCTCGAGCGGCGCAACCCCTACGTCGACCCCCTGAACCTGCTGCAGGTGCAGCTGCTGGGCACCGCCGACCGCACCGATGCGGAGGAGCGCGCGCTGCGGCTGACGGTGAAGGGGATCGCCGCGGGGATGAAGAACACCGGCTGATCAGCCGTGGTGCCACGGGGCGGCGGGGAAGTCGACGATCCGCCGCCGGGTGTCGACGCCGTCGACGGCCGCGCGGGCCGCCGGTGACAGCGCGTGCTGTGTCGCCGCGTAGTTCTCTGTGATGTGTGCGGGCGACGTCGCCTTGGGGATGGGCACGACCCCCGTGGTGTCGAGCGCCCACGCGAGCGCGAGCTGGGCGGGGGTGATGCCCGCCGCGGCCGCGGCGTCGGCGATCGCGGGCTCTGCGGCGACCGCGTTGCGGGCGATGGGCGTGTACGCGACGAGCGTGTGGCCCCACGCGCGGGCGATCGCGAGCAGCTCGCGCTGTGGCAGCAGCGGGTGCCGCTCGACCTGGTGGGCGGCGATGGGGTGCGCGAGCCGCTCGCGCGCAGCGCGCAGCTGGTCGGGCCGGAAGTTGCTGAGGCCGATGTGCGCGACGAGCCCGTCGTCGACGAGCGCGTCGAGGGCGGGCAGCGTGCGGTCGGGGTCGTAGGTGTCCAGCGGCCAGTGGACGTACAGCAGGTCGATCGTGTCGACGTCGAGGCGCGCGGCGGACGCCTCCGCCGACGCGCGCACCCGCTCGGGGGTGAGGTTGTCCGTCTGCAGCTTCGTGGCGACGGTGACCTCGGCCGCATCGACGTCGGCGTCGGCGATGCCCGCGGCGACGGCGGCCTCGTTGCGGTACTCCTGGGCGGTGTCGATGTGGCGGTACCCCGTCTCGACGGCGTGGCGGACGGCCGTGCGTGCGGGCTCGGGTGCATCCAGGAGGTAGGTCCCGAAGCCGATCGGCGCGAGCTGCATACCGCCCCGAGTCGGCACACCGACAAGGGGCTTTGCGTCGGCCCGAGCGGCGGCCCCGAAATGATTTTAGAAGGGGCTTGCGCACGGGCAGTATGCCGGCAGATTCTGCGACGGGATACGACCCCACACTGGGGCGGAAGTTCATCTTCGTCACCGGCGGGGTCATGAGCGGACTGGGCAAGGGGATCACCGCCGCGAGCACCGGCCGGCTGCTGGCGAACGCCGGCTTCGACGTGACGGCGGTGAAGATCGACCCGTACCTCAACGTGGATGCGGGGACGATGAACCCCTTCCAGCACGGCGAGGTGTACGTGCTGCGCGACGGCGGGGAGGTGGACCTGGACCTGGGCAACTACGAGCGCTTCCTCGGCGCCGACATGACGTCGGACCACAACATCACCACGGGCAAGACGTACCAGCACGTCATCGAGAAGGAGCGCGCGGGCGACTACCTCGGCAAGACCGTCCAGATCATCCCGCACATCACCGACGACATCAAGCGGCGCATCCGCGAGGCCGCCGCGGGCACCGACGTCTGCATCGTCGAGGTCGGCGGCACCGTCGGCGACATCGAGGGGATGCCCTACCTCGAGGCGCT
>ERZ1034517.42-NODE-42-length-36931-cov-7.965967_pt1 | contig 36931 bp, 36 predicted proteins | sample MGYA00520599_ERZ1034517 | MGnify/ENA primary metagenome ERZ1034517 (study PRJEB33760, sample SAMEA4777701) | hypersaline lake metagenome | biome: hypersaline environment; feature: brines | place: Spain | collected 2012-08 | depth 0 m ...
CCGACCGCGTCCTGACGGGAATACGCTCGTCCATACCAGCGATGACGGTGCGTTTCTCGTCGGTCGGGATCCCCCGATGACGACGTCCTCAGTCCATCCGGTCTGTCACTGTGGCATCGATCTGGACGTGGTGGTTCTCGGACGACATCGACCGCTTTCAGAGCCATTCATACTGGACGGTCGGGAGAACCCTCGCCTGCGTCGCTACCTGCGACCCGCTAGCAGCCGCCCCAAAGCACCCCACGGCCGCTATCTGAGGCGGATGGGGTCGGTGTGGCCGGGCTGTCGCTGCCGTCGTGAATCGTGGCCGCGGCCAATTTCGCCCCGTGACACCCGCCGGCTCCCGGTCACTCCGGGTGACACTGCTCGATGGCGCTGGAGACAGCCTCCCGGCGCCCGACGAACGTGAGATGGTCACCGTGTTCGAGCGTCGTCACCGGTTCCGGGATCTCGGAGTTCCCATCCCGACTCACCAGCGCGACGAGCACCCCATCGGGGAGGAACTCATCGAGCTCGCGTATCGTGTTGCCCACGTGGCGGTCCGAGGTCATCTCGATCTCCTGGACGTCACCGCTTCGCCCCAGCTCGGTCATCCACTCCGAGAGCGCCGGTCGCTCGATTGCGTTGTCCATCTCGTGAGCGATCGCGGCGTTCGCGGAGATGGCCCGCACCCCGACCTGCTCGAACGCCTGAACGTTATCCGGGCGATTGACCCGAGCGATGACCGTCTCGACGTCGAACTGCGTGTTCGTGAGCTGTGCGATGAGGAGGTTGCTGTCGTCGTCGCCCGTCGCCGCAGCGACGATCTTCGCGTTGTCTATCCCCGCGTTCTCGAGCACCTCCGTGTCCGACCCATCGTCGTGGTAGGCGGTGAATCCTGCGCTACGGGCGGTTTCGACGGCATCCTGGTCGATATCGATGACGACCACGTTCTCCCCTCTGTCCTCCAGTCGTTCGGCGAGGCCGCGTCCGACGCGGCCGGCGCCAATGATGATTACGCGCATTGGTTGTACGTTCAGAAGCTCTGCGATGGGTCGGGCAAACCCGCCCTCGAGGACGACCGTCGAGAGGATGACCAGAAATACCGTGCCGACGAGGAGCGACGCCAGCTCCGGGTCTGTCGCCTGCAGCTCCAGGGCGAACAGGGTCGCGACACTGGCCGGGATGATTCCACGGGGGCCGATCGCGCTCATGAACAGCTGCTCTCTGAGGGTGAATCGTGTGCCGTAGGTGCAGATCAACACCGCGACCGGCCTGATTCCGAGCATCACCGCCGCGACGATGAGCAGGCCACCGACCCCGAGCGAGGCGAGCTCGTCGAACGTGAGCAGCGTCGCCAACGAGATGAAGACGAACGAGAGCACTATCAGCGTGACGTCGCCTTTGAACCCCTCGATCTCGTCCTCGTAGGGGACGTCGGCGTTGCCCAACAGCACCCCGGCGGTCGCCACGGCGGCGATGCCCGCCTCCGGAGCGAACGTCTCGGCGAGCCCGTAGGTGCCGATCGCCCCCGCCAGCACCACCAGCCGTGAGTTCTGTACCGCGTTCGCCGCCGACAGGTCCACCCGCTCGAGCAGATACCACATCGTCCCAGCTGTCACCGCTCCAACCAGCAGTCCGATCCCCAGCCGGGAGACGAACGAGCCCAGCAGCGCCTCGAAGCTACTGTTCTCGCCGACGGCGAGGTCGAATATCACGACCGCGAGGATCGCCGCCGTCACGTCGTTGACGATGCCCTCCGTCTCGAGGGCCGCGCCCACGCGGTCACGGACCGAGACGACGTTCAGGATCGGTCCGACCACCGTTGGGCCCGTTGCGATGAGCAACGCACCGATGAGGAAGGAAAACGCCCACGGAACCTCGAGCGCGTAACGGACCACGACGGCGGTGCCGACCAGCGCGACCGCCGCTCCCAGCGTGACCAGCCGGAAGGCCTCTCGGGGTGTCTGTCTGAGTTTCTCGAGCTTGAGATGGAAGGCTCCCTCGAAGACGATGATCGCCACCGACAGGCCGACGATCGCCGACAGCGAGTCGGGCCCGCCGAACGACTGTAACCCGACGACATCGAGGCCCTCCGGTCCGACGATGATGCCAGCCGTAATCAGAAAGACCACGCTCGGAATCTCGAGCTTGTCCGAGAGGATTTGCGCGACGACGCCGAGGCCCAGAACGATTACGACGAGGGATAGAAGGCCAGTGGCACCACTCACGTATCAATCATCTACATGAACACAACGATTATTCATATAAATACTGGATGCCGTATGGCCGTGACGACCTCTTGCCGGGGCGGGATCTGCTGGGGCCCGGATACTCCGCATACGAACGTCCCGTCGGCACCTAGTCCGAGGGGAGGGTTCAATTCCGGGGGTCACAAAGTGGAGTCATGACCGGCCCAGTCCCGGCGCTGTCAGACCGGGCGCTCGCGTGTGCAGGCCAGCTCCTGGACGCCGACCACGTGCTGTTGGCGTCGCATATCGACGCGGACGGGCTGACGAGCGCAGCGGTTGCCTCGGAGATGCTGATGCGAGCGGGCATCGAGTTCGAGGCGGTGTTCAAAAACCAGTTGGACAGCCACGAGATCGACTCCATCGCGAAACGTGCCCGAGATACGGTGTTGTTCACCGACTTCGGCAGTGGGCAGCTGGACGACATCGCCGCCCACGAGCGAGCAGGAAGCTTCACGCCGGTGGTCGTCGACCACCACCAACCGGCCGATGCTGAGACCCGGTACCACCTCAACCCCCTGCTCGAGGGGCTCGACGGAGCGAGTGAGCTCTCCGGGGCGGGCGCGGCGTATCTGGTCGCTAGAGCGCTCGCCGAACGCTCACCGGCCGCCGACGGCGGGACCGTCGAGATGGCAGCAACGCGATCGTCGAGGGCCGACAACCAGGATCTGGCCGCATTGGCCGTCGTCGGCGCCGTCGGCGACATGCAGGCGTCGGATGGGGGCCTGGCTGGTGCGAACAGCGAGATCGTCGCCGAAGGGGTCGCTGCGGGCGTGGTCGAGGAGGCAACGGATCTGGCGGTGTACGGCAAGCAGACTCGCCCGCTACCCAAGCTGCTCGAGTACGCCACCGACGTGTTCGTCCCCGGGATCTCGAACTCGCGGTCGGGCGCGCTGGAGTTTCTGACCGGGCTGGATATCGAGCTCAAGAGCGATGGCGAGTGGCAAAGCTGGGTGGCCCTCGACGCGAGCGACCGGCAGACGGTCGCCAGAGCGCTGATCCGGCGGGCCATCGAGCGGGGGGTTCCCGCCGGGAAGATCGACCGGCTCGTCGGGACGAGCTACACCCTGACCGAGGAGACCGAGGGGACGGTGCTCCGCGATGCGAGTGAGTACTCGACGCTTCTGAACGCCACAGCCCGTTACAACCGGGCTGACGTGGGGCTTGCGGTCTGTCTGGGCGATCGCGATGCCGGTCTCGAACGCGGACACGAGCTGCTCCGGAACCACCGGCGCAACCTCTCCGAGGGGCTCTCCTGGGTCACCGACAACGGCGTGACCGTCGAATCACATATCCAGTGGTTCGACGCCGGCGATCGTATCAAGGAGACCATCGTCGGCATCATCGCGGGGATGGCGATGGGGGCTGACGGCATCGATCGCGGGACCCCGATGATCGCGTTCGCGTCGAAATCGGCATCGGAGACCAAGGTCTCGGGTCGTGGCACTCAGTCGTTGGTCCGTACCGGGCTAGATCTCGGCGCCGTCATGGGCACCGCTAGCGGTGCCGTCGGTGGCAAGGGCGGCGGCCATGACGTCGCAGCCGGGGCGACCATCCCGGCCGGCCAGGAGGATGCCTTCATCGGCGAAGCCGACCGGATCGTCGGCGAGCAGCTCGGTTGAGCGGGTTCGGCGGCCAGGAAGACACCCAGTGGCGACGCACGACGGACCAGACAGGCTGGTGTTGGCTGTCGGTGGTGGCCGAGCCCTACCGATTCCATATCGCAGCAGGCAGTGTATCATCGGGAGATAACGCGAACCCCCCGGGCGGATTCGGACGCTCAGCCCACGAGCCCGGAATCGCACCGAGCCAGCGGCTTCATGCCACCATGCCACCAGCGTCCCAGCATGACCGATGGGCGAATCGCCGACTTCGAGTTCAGCTACGCGCCCTCGCGGATACGCTACGGCCGTGGGACCGTCGATTCGCTCGCGGCGACGCTCGAGGACGTCGGCGTCTCGCGGGCACTCGTGGTTGCGGGCGAGTCCACGGGCACGGCTCCTGCGGTTGGGGGCCGAGTCGTGAGCGGATTGGAGCCGTATCACGTCGGGACCTACGCTGGATCCTCCCCGGCAAAACGGATCGAGACGGCCCACCAGGTGGCCTCCCGAGCGGCGGCACTGAATGCGGACGTGCTCGTGGCGGTCGGTGGAGGCTCGGCGGTGGACGTCGCGACGGTCGGTGCGACGCTGGCGGCGATGGAGGCCTCCTCGAGCGAAGCCCGTCGTGCGCTTCGCGAGGGGGAGCTTGGCGTCCCCGCCGGGGTCGAACCGTTGCCGATCGTCGCCATCCCGACCACGCTGGCCGGCGCCGAGCTTTCGGTCGTCGCAGGCATCACAGATGCGCCAAGAGCGCCTGGAGAGCCCGTTCGACGGGGCGGCGTGTCGGATGGCCGACTGCTGCCGACGGCGGTCGTATACGATAGAGCGCTATACGAAACCACGCCCGGTGACGTGCTCCGTGCCTCGCTGATGAACGGATTCGACAAGGGCGTCGAGACGCTGTATGCACGAACCGCGACACCGATCACGGACGCGACGGCGATGCGAGGACTCTCGTTGTTGCGAGAGGGGGTGGCCGGGCTTGCCGAGGGCGCGGCGCCTTCCGAGGGGACACTCCACCGGTGCATCCTCGGGACGATGCTGGTCCAGTACGGCTGCTCTCGCGGCCAGGCCACCACGCTCTCGATACTCCATGCCTTCGGCCACGGCGTGGCACGAGGGTTTGCGATCCAGCAGGGTGACGCCCACGCGATCGTCGCCCCCCACGCGCTGAGCGCCCTGTTCGAATCGGTCGATGGTCGCCGGACGCTGCTCGCCGAGGCGCTGGGTGTCGACGAGACGGGTGCCGTGGCGATCGCCGCGGGGGTCGTCGATGCCGTCACCCAGATACGTGACACACTCGGGCTGGCGACGCAGCTCCGTGCGATCGAGGATATGCAGCGCGATGACCTGCCCACGATCGCCCGGCTGGTCGTCGTAGACGGGTTCATGCGAAATCGCCCACGGGGGTACGACCCGACGGCCGCGGACATTCAGGCGGTCTTGGAGCGTGCCTGGTGAGCAGTTCGCCGCCCAATCCGGCCACCTTTTGCCCATCAGTGCCCCGATGTGGGTATGACAGCGTTCGATCCCGAACGGTTCGAGGCCGAGAAATACCGGGAGTACTTCACCGAGCTTCAGGAGGCCTACAAGGCCTCGTTCGAGCGGATGCGAGGGGATCTCGACTACGATTCGACGCTGGTCCACGCCGTCGACCAGTTCGTCCTCAACGAGTCAGAGCCCGTCTGGAACGCGGACACCGACAGTTTCGAGATCGACGTGCCGACCGAGCCGTCTCCGAGCGAACGGGTCGCGAGTGCAGGCGTGGCCGCCGAGGAGGCCCACATCCAGCGCATGCTGCGGGACTACCGGGCCGTGCTGGCGGCGGAGCTTCGGTCGCGGTTCGGGCTCCCGCCGGCCGATGAAGAGCCAGGCAGCACCGACGAGGCGAACGACTAAGCCGCTCGACGCGCTATCGGGGGTATGAGCACGCAGACAGCAGACGACGAGGATCTCAGAAACGAAGTGGGGAATTTCCTGCGACGGAACTTCCCGCAGATCCAGATGCACGGTGGCAGCGCCGCGATCCGCGACCTCGACAAGGAGGCGGGAGAGGTGACGGTGATGCTGGGCGGTGCCTGTTCGGGCTGTGGTATCTCGCCGATGACGATCCAGGCGATCAAGTCTCGGATGGTCCAGGAGATCGACGCGATCAACACCGTCCACGCCGACACCGGCATGGGTGGAGGCGGTGGCTCCGGTGACGGGATGGGCGGCGGCGCGATGTCACCCTCGTTCCCCGGCGAGACGACCGACGACGACGAAGGCCCACAGGCTCCGTTCTGAACGACTGACCGCGTGATTTCTCGGCGACGCATCACCCCCTCAGCAGCGGGCTCGCCGCCGCCGGTCGAGGGCAGGCCTGCCGACCCACCGGCCACAGAGTGGTCCGGCGGGCCGCTCGAGGCCGAGGAACACGGGGTTTATTCTGCGCCCAAGCGAGCCATCGTCAATGAGCGCCGACGGCCGGAACGTGCTGTTCGTCGTCATGGACACGGTCCGCAAGGACCATCTGACGCCGTACGGCTACGACCGGCCGACGACCCCTGGGCTCGAGCGGTTCGCAAAGGAAGCCCGAGTGTACGAGAACGCCGTGGCACAGGCCCCCTGGACGCTCCCGTCGCACGCGTCGATGTTCACCGGGCTCTACCCATCGCAACACGCGGCGACACAGGAAGACCCCTACCTCGCCGAGGAGATCCACACGCTGGCCGAATCGGTCGCGGCGGCCGGCTACGCGACGGCCTGTTTCTCCTCGAACGCCTGGATCACCCCCTACACACGGCTGACGGCGGGGTTCGACACGCAGGACAACTTCTTCGAGGTGCTGCCAGGCAACCTCCTATCGGGGCATCTCGCGACGCTCTGGCGGCGGCTGAACGACTCCGACCGGCTTCGGGGCGGGGCCGACCGGCTCGTCGAGCTCGGCAATCGACTGCACGAGCGACTCGCCGGTGGCGACGGAGCGAGCTCGAAGACACCAGCGGTGATCGACCGGACCAAACGGTTCATCGAGGCGAACGACCGCTTTTTCGCGTTCCTCAATCTCATGGACGCCCACCTGCCGGTCTATCCGCCGGCGGGCCCCCGCGAGCGGTTCGCCCCGGGTGTCGACCCGGCGGCGGTCTGTCAGAACTCCAAGGCCTACAACTCGGGGGCCCGGGATATCTCGGCCGCCGAGTTTGGGGATATCCGCCGGCTCTACGATGCCGAGATCAACCACATCGATAGGGAGCTGACACGGCTGTTCGATTGGCTGCGCGAGACCGACCGCTGGGACGAGACCACCGTCATCGTCTGTGCCGACCACGGCGAGCTCCACGGTGAACACGGGCTGTACGGTCACGAGTTCGGTCTCTACGACCCGCTGGTCAACGTGCCGTTGCTGGTCGCTGACCCGGCACTCGAGGCTGGTCGTGACAGCCAGACCGTCGAGCTTCTCGATCTCTACCACACCGTCCTGGACGTGACGGGTGCCGAGCCCCTGGGCGAGCCGTTGGCTCGGCCCCGCTCGCTCCGGGCGGCGGAGTATCGGGATTTCGAGGGTGCCGAGAGCGGCCTCGTCGAGTACCATCGTCCGGTCGTCGAGCTCCGCCAGCTCGAGAGCAAAGCCGCGGCTGCGGGGTTGACGATCGATGCCGACTCGCGATTCTACTCGCGGATGCGCGCGATCCGGCGGCCCGACGGCAAGCTCATCCACAACGAACGCATCGCCGACGAGGCCTATCGCTTGGACGAGGACCCCGGCGAGACGACACCGAGAGACGCCGACGCCGACCCGCTGTTCGAGGCACTGAACGACCGGCTGGCGGCCTTCGAGTCGGCCATGGGTGGCTGGGAGTCGATCGACGGAGACGGCCGGGGTACCGCCGAGATGAGCGCCGACGCGAAGGCGCGGCTCCAGGATCTCGGCTACATGGACTGAGATGGCGGGTGGTGACGGATTCGCCGGCGCGGTGTCACGCCAGACGGTGCTGAAGGCGGCCGCTGGCTTTCTCGTGGCGGTGCTGGTGCTGTATCTGTTGGCGTCGGGGCTCGGCATCGCCGAGCTCAGATCGGTGCTGGCGGGTGCCGAGCTGGGCTGGATCGCGGTGGCCTGTCTCTCGACGCTGCTCTGTCTGGTCAGTTGGGGGAAGGCCTGGCAGGTCGTGCTCCGGGAGGGCGGCATCCAGGTGCCGTTCCGCCGGCTGGTCGTGACCTACTTGGCGGCCACGTTCGCTAACTACGTCACGCCGCTGGGACAGGCCGGTGGCGAGCCGTTCATCGCCTACGTGCTCTCGCGGGATACGGGGGCGAGCTACGAGGACTCGCTGGCCTCGGTCGTGACGGCGGACCTGCTGAACCTGGTGCCGTTTTTCACCTTCGCCGCCGGTGGGCTCTCCTGGTTGGTCTGGCGGGCCGAGCTCCCGGCGGCGACCCAACCACTGGCGGTGGGGCTGCTCGGGGTGGCGCTCGGTGTCCCTGCGTTGCTTGCGGTGGGCTGGCGACTGCGCGAGCGGCTGCTGGCCGCGCTGAGCCGCGCGGTCGCCCCGATCGCCAGTCGCACCGACCGGGTGAGCGTCGCTGGGGTCAGAGCACGGCTGCAGAACCTGTTTGCGGCGTTCGAGCGCATCGCCCAGGAGCCACTGGCACTGGTCGAGGGGTTGGCGTTTGCCTATCTGGGCTGGCTGTTCTTCGCGCTCCCGCTGTATCTGGCCGGGCTGGCGCTGGACGTCCCCGTCGACCCACTGGTGATACTGTTCATCGTGCCCGCCTCGACGCTAGCCGGGCTCACGCCGGCCCCCGGTGGGCTGGTTGGTATCGAGCTGGCGCTGGTCGGGATGTTGGTCGCGCTGACGCCGATCGGCGCGGCGACCGCGTTCGCCATCGCACTGGTCTATCGGCTCTCCTCGTACTGGTTCGGGCTGGTCGTCGGCGGTGGGGCCGCCCTGCTGGTGGTCAATCGGAGCTGAACCGCTCGTCGGGCGGCTCGCGCAGGTCGTGGGCTAGCTCCCAGCCACGGATCAGCCGCGTCAGCGTCTCGTTGACCGGTGTCTCGATGTCCTGGGCGGTCGCGCGCTCGATGACGAACCCCGAGATGGCGTCGACCTCGGTTTGGCGGCCTGCGGCCACGTCCTGGTACATCGACGAGCGATTCGTTGTGGTCTCGGCCACCACCTGCTCGAGTGCCGCCACCGCCTGCTCGTCGCCGAGCTCGACCCCCTCTGCACGGGCGACCCGTGCCACCTCGAGCGCGGCCGACCGAGCCAGCTCCCGACCGGGCTCGTCTGCCAGGGCGCCGTTGGTGACCCGTGCCAGCGCCGTCGGGGCGTTGATGCCCGCGTTGACGGCGAGCTTCTCCCAGCGGCGATATGGCATGTCCATCACCACGCGATTCTCGAGTGCCGGGGTGAACGCTTCTCCGACCCGGTCGGCCAGCGTGTCGGTGCCGCCCGCCGGTGGCCCCAGCACGATCTCACCCAGCCCCGTACACTCGACGACGCCCGGGGCCGTCTGGTCGGCGCCGTAGGTAGAGCGCCCCGCGAGCACGGGGGCTGCCAGGCGGTCGGCCAGTCGCTCCTCACCACCCATGCCGTTGGCAAGACAGAGCACCGTCGACGGTACGCCCTGAAGTGCCTCGGCCGCCGCCGGGACGTCCTGGGCCTTCGTCGTCACGATCGCCAGCTCGGTGGTCGCCGGCGGGCTCGTCCTCGCAGCCGGGTGCACCTCTATGTTGCATTCGCCTCGCACGCTGAGCCCGCGCTCCCGGATCGCCGCGACGTGTGGGTCCCGCCCGACGAGCGTCACCTCGTGGCCCTGGTGGGCCAACAGCCCGCCGACGAGGCTGCCGAGGCTGCCGGCGCCGAACACGCAGATATCCATAGCTCCGTCTCTCCGTTGGCAGGCAAAACATGCACGGGGGCCGCTGCCTAGGCGGTGGTCGTCGCGTCGGGGTCCTTCTCACCGCGGTGGATCGCCACGCCATCCTGGGCGACCTTCTCGGCGAGCACCGCACACTTGATCCGCATCGGTGTCACCTCGACCCCCAGCAGCTCGAGGATGTCATCACGGTCCATCTCCTCGAGCTCCTCGAGGGCGATTCCGTCGAGCGCCCCGGTCAGCAGCGATGCCGAGGCCTGTGAGATCGCACAGCCATCGCCGACGAACGAGACCTTCTCTATGTGATCCGTCTCGTCGACCCTGACGAACATCTTGATCGTATCCCCACACATGGGGTTCTCACCCACGTGCTCGAACGTAGCGTCTGTCAGCTCCCCGTAGTTCCGGGGGTTCTTGTAGTGATCGAGGATCTGCTGTCGATACATATCGGATCCGGCGCCCATTATACCACAAGGTGGAGACACGCGCTCAAAAGGGTATCGCGGAGAGCCTCGGTCGGCCGGTCAGGCAAACAGCGTGCGAGCCTCGTCGACCGCCGCGACGAGTGCATCCACCTCGGCTTCGGTGTTGTACAGATAGAACGAGGCTCGGGCACTCGCACCGACGCCCATCACCTCGTGGAGCGGCTGTGTACAGTGGTCACCGGCGCGGACGGCCACGCCGTAGTCGTTGAGGATCGAGGCCAGATCGTGGGCGTGGACCCCCTCGAGGTTGAACGCCACCAGCCCCGCTCGGTCGTCACCCGGCGGCCCGTACACCTCGACGTCACCGCGTTCGGTCAGGCGGTCGTAGGCCAGCTCGGCCAGCCGCTCCTCGTGGTCCTGGATTCGCTCTAGCCCGATATCGGTCAGATACTCACAGGCCTCTGCCATCGCGATCCCCTGGGCGATCGAGGGGGTGCCGGCTTCGAACTTCCAGGGCAGCTCGTTCCACTCTGACTCCTCGAAGGTCACCTTCAGAATCATGTCTCCCCCGTAGAGGTAGGGCTCCATCGCCTCGAGGACCTGCTGCTTGCCGTAGAGCACGCCGATACCCGTCGGCCCGCACATCTTGTGTGCCGAGAACGCAAAGAAATCCACGTCCAGCGCCTGGACGTCCGTCGGGCGATTGGGCACCGACTGGGCGCCATCGGCGAAGATCAGGGCATCGTGGTCGTGAGCCAGATCCGCCAGCTCGGCGATGGGGTTGGTCACCCCCAGCGTGTTCGAGACGTGGACGACACTGACCATCTCGGTCCGGTCGCTGACCAGCGCCGCTGCCGCCTCCATATCCAACCGCCCCTCGTCGGTGATCGGGATGAACTTGCACTCGGCGCCGGTCTTTTTGGCGATCTGCTGCCAGGTCACCAGCGACGCGTGATGCTCCATCTCGGTCAGCAGGATCTCGTCGCCGGGCTCGAGCTCGTTGAGCCCCCAGGCGTACGCGACCGTATTCAGCGCCTCTGTAGTGTTTTTCGTGAAGACGATCTCCTCGCGACCTGCCGCGCCGATGAACTCCGCGACGGTGTCGTGAGCTTCCTCGTAGCCGATCGAGGACTCCTGGCTCAGCTGGTGGATGCCACGGTGGACGTTGGCGTTGTACTCGTAGTAGAACTCGCTGATCGACTCGACGACGCGACGCGGGGTCTGCGAGGTGGCGGCGTTGTCGAGATAGACCAGTGGCCCACCGTTGACCTCCCGCTCCAACACCGGAAAGTCCGCGCGCAGAGCCTCGACGTCCAGCGGCTCGACCTGCTGAGTTCCCATTAGGCTATCAAGATGTCCTGGATAAGTGACTCCTTCGGTCGGGAAGCACGCGCGCTCTCGCGGGCCTAGAGCCCGGCGCCGCCGGCGGTCAGCCGCACGCCGACCACCAGCAACAGGGCGATCGTCCCGGCGTTCAGCAGGCGCTCGGAGAGATGGCGGCGCCCAACACCCCCGATGGCCACGCCGACCAGCCCCGGGGCGACCGCCAGCAGCGAGAGCGACAGCGCGGTGCCCTCGTAGAGCCCGAGTGCGAACGCGGCGACGACGCGGAGCCCGGTCACGCCGACCAGCACCATCGCCAGCACGCCGACGAACGTCGAGCGGTCCAGCTCCATGCTATCGAGGTAGGCGACGATCTGGATACCGATGTTCGAGGCGCCGAAGACGACCCCCGAGACCACCCCGATGCCCACCGTCGCCCGTGCGCCGACCGGGCGCCCCAGACGGCCGAGCCGCCCGCTCGGGAGCGTGACGTACGACTGCCTGCTCGCGACGTAGCCCAGCGTCAGCAGCCCCAGCCCTCCGGCGAGCGCCTGTCGTGGGATCGACTCCAGGGCGGCCGTCCCGAGCAGCGTGCCGACCCCGGCGGCCACGACGTATGGCCAGAATCGCCGCAGGCAGCTGCGGACCTCAGCCGGTTCGAGCTCGCGCACGAGCGAGAGGTTCGCGGCCAGCGCGGGCAGGATCATCACGATGACGGCCGTCGCCGGGTCGATGACCAGCGCCAGCAGCGCGGTGCCGGCGATCCCGTAGCCAAAGCCCACCAGCCCCTTCACGAGCCCGCCGAAGCTCACGATTCCGACCACCGTCACCAGCAACACCGGCTCGAGTCCTGCTACCACCCGATCACGACTCCTCGGGGTCGGCGAGATGCTCGCTGCCCCAGCGGCCCATCGCGTCGATAACCGGCTCGAGCGAGCGACCGCGGCCGCTCAGCGAGTACTCGACACGCACCGGCTTCTCGTTGACCACCTGGCGGGCGACCAGCCCGTGGTTCTCGAGGTCGTCGAGGCTCTCCGAGAGCACCTTCGAGGAGACCCCGTCGACGGCGCGTTTCAGCGCGTTGAATCGGAGCGGCCCCTCCGCGAGCAGCCGGTCGATGATCACCGGATGCCACTTGCGCCCCAACAGTGTCGCGGTCGACGTCAGCGCACACCACTCCTCGCCGGCACACCACACCTCCAGCTGTTCTGCCTGGCTCATGCGCGTCCTACGGGTCGCGGTTACTAAAGGGTATCAGGTGAGCGATCCATATCGCTCACGGCGTGCCGAACTCGTCGATCCGCCCGTGGACGTAGGTGGCCCACTCCTCCAGCGTGCGATGCATGAGCGAGCGGGCCTCGGCCAGCGGCGTGGCGGTGTACTGGTAGACGTGCCCGCCGCTGTCGAGCAGGCGACGCTCGCGCTCGGCGAGCTCCTTCTCCCGCAGGGTGGTCAGTGAGCGGTTGACGTTCGACCGATCCCGGTCGACGACCTCTGCCAGCTCGGCGACGGTGCTCTCCGGGTGGCCGTCCAGCGCGAGATACACCCGGGCTTCGTGACTCTGGATGTCGAACACACAGCCCATGACCTCCTCGATGTCGGGCTCGCCATCGACCATCAGGTCGCGGAACCGTCCTGGGCTCGGATCCGTTCGCATAGCGGCAGTCGGGGGCTCTCGGCGCTTAAAACCTCGATACCGACCCGGTAACCACTCCCCGTCCGGCGGCCCGGTCAGCGGCCCTGCAGATAGCTCAACAGTCCCTTCTGGGCGTGCAGACGGTTCTCGGCCTGCTGCCAGACGATCGCTCGCTCGCTCTCGAGGACGGCATCGGTGATCTCCTCGCCACGATGGGCCGGCAGACAGTGCATCACCGACTGGTCGTCCAACAGCGCCTCCTGGACCTGGAACCCGTCGAAGTCCTCGAGCTTGCTGGCCCGGCGCTCCTCCTGGCCCATCGACACCCAGACGTCGGTGTAGACGAGATCCGCCCCCGCGACCGCCTCGACAGGGTCGGTCGTCGTCTCGGGGGCCTCTCCCAGCGCGGCTGCCCGCTCGAGATGCGCCTGGCCTACCTCGTAGCCCGGCGGCGTCGCCACCGTCAGCTCCATCTCCGTCATCGCCGCTCCGAGCACGAACGATCGACAGACGTTGTTGCCATCGCCAACCCAGGCGACCGAGAGGTCGAAACCCCCCCAGTGTTCGCGGATCGTCAGCAGGTCCGCGAGCGTCTGACAGGGGTGTGCGTCGTCGGTCAGTCCGTTGACCACGGGCACGTCCGCGTACGCGGCCAGCTCGCAGACGTCCTCGTGATCGAACGTCCGGGCCATGATCAGGTCGACGTATCGCGACAGCGCCCGGGCGGTGTCTCTGACGGGCTCGCCGTGGCCCAGATGGATGTCCTCTGGCCCCAGGAAGATCGCGTGGCCACCCAGCTGTGTCATCCCGGTCTCGAAGGAGACCCGTGTCCGTGTCGAGGGTTTCTCGAAGACCATCCCCAGTGTCTGGTCCTCGAGCAGCGCGTGTCGTTTCCCTCGGCGCTGGCGCTCTTTGAGCTCGGTCGCTCGGGTCAGCACCTCGTGGAGCTGGTCACGGCTCAGCGTATCCACGTCGAGGAAGTTCGATGGTCGGGCCGGGCCGGTGGGGTCGGCCCCGGCGTCGGTCGGTCGGCTCATGACTGCACTCTCTCGACGGCCTGTTCCAGGACGGCCGTGGCCAGATCCAGCTCTGCAAACGGCAGGCGCTCGTCGGGCGCGTGATCGAGCGCGGAGTCGCCCGGCCCGTAGGTGACCATCGGGCAGTCCCAGCTGCCCGCGAAGATGTTCATGTCGGCGGTGCCGGTCTTGCGCAGCAGTCGTGGCTCGTGGCCCTGTGCTCTGATCGCCGCCCGGAACGCGCCGGCCAGCGCCGTCCGCGGTGACCCCATCGTCGGCCGCACGCTGTCGTACCAGTTGACGTGGCCCGTCTCGAGGTGACCATCGGCGATCGCCCGGATCTCCGCACAGCTGTACGCCGGTGGCACCCTGAGCTGGACCTGCATCGTCGCCTCGACCGAGAGCCCGTCGTCGGTCTGGCCGCCGTCGATGCCGACCGGTTTGGCCGTCACCTGCTCGAAGATCGGCTCGTAGGGGTCCTGCTCGAACTCGTCCTCGACGGCGGCCCACCACGCGATGGCGTCCTGGATCGCGTTGTTCCCGGGCCGTGAGCTGTGGCCGGACTCGCTGGTCGCGACGTACGTGCCCGCGAGCATCCCTCTGTAGCCCAGCGTGATCCCGTCGGCTCCCGAGGGTTCGCCGTTGATCAGCGCTGCCGGGGGGGCCCGGGTCTCGACCAGATGTCTCGCTCCGCGGCTGTCGAGCTCCTCGGCGACGACGCCGACGAACGAGACGCCGGTCCTGACCGCCGTGACCGCGAGCGCCGCCAGCGAGCCCTTCGCGTCGACTGCCCCTCGCCCCCACAGCGTTGGTCCCGCCGACTCCTCGGTCACACGGACCTCGATATCCCCCTCGACGGTGTCCATGTGCGATGTCAACAGCACGATCTCGTATGCCGGCGCCCGCAGATTCCCCACGTCGTCGACGCTGACCTCGCGGTCGTGCGCCGCGAAGAACTCCGCGAGCGTGCTGGCCACGCCCGTCTCTTCGCCCGACGGCGAGGGCTCGCTGACCAGCCGCTCGAGCAGCTGGCGAACCTCGGTGTCCGGCTCGGGGTCGGCGGGCTGGGCCGCCTCGCCCGTGCTCATCCGGTCACCACCTCGGTGATGGCGTTGACCGCCATATCTGCCTCCTCGGTCGTCAGTGTCAGTGGCGGCAACAGCCGGACGACCGTCCGGCCGGCCGGTAGTGCCAGCAGCTGGTGGTTCAACGCCAGATCGCGGAGCATCCGGTTGGCCCCTCGTTTGACCTCCAGGCCCACCATCAGCCCGTCACCTCTGATATCGCGAATCTCCTCGCCGATACGCTCGTCCAGCTCCGCCCGCATGTAGTCGCCGACCCGCTCGGCGTTCTCGTGGAGCCCCTCGTCGTGGATCACGTCGATCGTCGCGTTGGCCGCCGCACAGATCGTCGGCCCGCCGGAGAACGTCGAGCCATGGGGCCCAGCGCCCTCGGCGACCCACTCACGACAGAGCGTCGCCCCGATCGGCAGCCCATTGGCCAGCCCCTTGGCGGTCGTCAGGATGTCCGGGACGACCAGCTTGCGATCGCTCGCCCAGAACGAGCCCGTCCGCCCGAGCCCAGTCTGGATCTCGTCCATGATCAGCGCCGCCCCGGACGTGGCGGTCGCGACACGGACCGCCTGGAGATAGCGCGCACTGGCCGGGTTGATCCCCCCTTCGCCCTGCAGCGGCTCGAGGATCACCCCTGCGGTCTCGCGATCGACCGCCTCGAGCATCGCCTCCACGTCACCGTAGGGGACGAACTCGACGTCGCCGATCAGCGGCTCGAACGGTTTCTTGTACTTGTCCTTCCAGGTGCAGGCCAACGCCCCCATCGTCCGGCCGTGGAACCCGCGGGTGGTCGCGACGATCTTGCTGCGGCCGGTCGCACTGCGGGCGAACTTCAACGCCGCCTCGTTGGCCTCGGTGCCGGAGTTACAGAGCCAGGTGTAGTCGACGTCCCCCGGTGCCGTCTCTGCCAGTGCCGTGTACAGCCGGTCTCGCTCGTCGTGAGGATAGGAGGCTTGGACGTAGAACAGCTCCTCCATCGCCTCGGTCGTGCGCCCGACCACCTCCGGGTGGCCGTGGCCGGCTGGCGTGCAGGCGTACGATGCCCCCATGTCAAGATAGCGTGTCCCGTCGCTGGCGTGCAGAAACACGCCCTCGCCACGGTCGATACGGATCGGTTTCTCCGAGAAGACGAAGCTGTGGTCACTCATTGGCTGGATACCTCCTGGACCGCCGTGCCGAGGATCCGTGTCCCCTCACCGTCGAGGGCCTGGCTCACGGGTCGTTCGGCGTTCGCATCGGCGATGATCACCTCGCTGGCACCGTCCGTCAGCGCCTCGCGGGCGGCCATCACCTTTCGTGTCATAAAGCCCGTCGCGGCCGCCTGTAGTCGCTCGAACCCCTCGTCGCTGTCGACCTGCTCGATCAGCGTGGCCGGGTCCTCGGGGTCGGCGTACACGCCGCTGACGTCGGTCAGCGAGACGAGTCGTGCCGAGAGCGCCCCCGCGACGGCCGCACTCGCACGGTCGGCATCGGTGTTGACGGCCACGCCGTCGTCGGCGAGCATCGGTGGCCCGACGACCGGCGTCGCGTCCATCGCCAACAGTGACTCCAACAGCGCCGTCCGCACCGACTCGATGCGCCCGGCGTGATCGCCACGGCGGATCCTCTGTTTCTCGCCATCGCTGACGCGCACGGCCGACTTGCGCGGCCCCGTTAGCAGGCCACCGTCGACCCCGCTGAGCCCGACCGCGTCGGCACCGGCATCGCGTAACCCGGCCACGAGATTGGTGTTGACACGACCGGCCATCGCCATCGTGAACGCCGCCATGGTCTCGGCGTCGGTGAATCGACCGACGACGCCGGCCGGTGTCTCGACGTACTCGGGGGCGATCCCCATCGCATCGAGCGTCTCGTCGACGGCCGTCGAGCCGCCGTGGACCACGACGATCTCGGTCTCGGTGGCGATGCTGGCGATATCGGCCAGTGCGCCGGCCGGCTCGACCGCGCTCGCACCGCCGATCTTGACCACGACGCTCACGATAGGCGCCTCTGATCAGCGGTGGCCTCGGTCATGGTGTACCAACCGGATGGAGCCCCGTCCCTTTGAGCCCTGCCGTCTCCTCGAACCCCCGTGCGATGTTCATCGCGTGGACCGCCTGGCCGGCGCTGCCTTTCATCATGTTGTCGATCGCGGCGAACACGACGACGCGGCCGTTCCGAGCGTCGACCTCGAAGCCCACCTCGGCGTAGTTCGACCCTGCGACGGCCTTGGGCTCGGGATAGCGGTAGACGTCGCCACCGCCGCTGGCGAGCCTGACGAACGGCTCGTCCTCGTAGGCCTCGCGGAACGCCCCGAACAGGTCACCCGTGCTCACGGGGGCGGACGGGAACGCGTGGATCGTCGCACTCGCACCGCGGACCATCTCGACGGCGTGGACGGTGAACGCCACGTCGGCACCGAGATAGGCCTCGATCTCGGCCTCGTGGCGGTGCTCGGTCGGTGCGTAGGGCCGGACGATCCCCGAGCGCTCTGCGTGATGGGCGGCCTTCGACCCCGTGGCGCCCCCCTCCGAGGAGCCCACCTTCAGGTCGACGACGATACGCGTCTCGCCATCGGCGTGCCCCGCCGCGAACAGCGGCTTGAGCCCCAGGAGCGTCGCCGTGGCGTTACAGCCCCCAGCCGCGATCAGCGAGGCCCCCGAGAGGTTCGCCCGGTTGATCTCGGGGAGGCCGTACTCTGCGATCTCGAGCAGCGCCGGCTGGCTGTGGCCGTCGTACCAGCTGTCGTACGCAGCCTCCGTGGGCAGGCGGAAGTCCGCCGACAGGTCGACGACCGTCTCGGCAGCCGCTCTGAACGCGTCGATACGCTCCATCGAGACCCCGTGCGGGGTCGCCGCGAACAGCACGTCGACCGACTCCAGCGTCTCGGGGTCGGAGAAGCGAAGGTCGAGATGGCGCAGGTTGGGGTGGACGTAGCCAACCGTCTTGTTCGTGTACGACCGCGAGGTCGCCTGGACACACTCGAGCTCGGGATGGCCGTCGAGCAGGCGCAACAGCTCACCGCCGGTAAACCCCGACCCCCCGACGACGGCGGCACTGAGCGTCACGCTCGAGCCTCCGGCGTTGCGGTCTCGACGCGGTGTTCGAGCCAGTCGACGACACGTGCAGGCACGTCGACGTCACTCGCCTCGTTTAGCGCCTTGAACTCGACGGTGTGGTTGACCTCGTGGACGGTGTAGCCCTCACCGGTCTCCATCAGGTCGACCCCCAACAGCCCGCCGCCGACGGCGTCGCTGGCACGCTCGACGAGATCCAGCATCGACCCGTCGGGCCTGATCACGTCCGTCTGGCCGCCTTTGGCCGCGTTCGTCAGCCAGTGATCCGACGAGCGGGCCATCGCGGCGATCGGCTCGCCGTCGGTCGCCAGCACGCGGATGTCTCGCCCGGGTTTCTCGACGAACTCCTGGATGTAGAACACCTTGTGCTCGTAGTGGCCAAGGGTCTCCTTGTGCTCGAGGATCGCCTCCGCAGCATCGCGAGAGTCGATCTTCGCCATCAGCCGCCCCCACGAGCCCACGACCGGCTTGAGCACGCAGGGATACCCCAGCGCCTCGATCGTCTCGAGGGCAGCCTCCTTCGTGAACGCCACCTCCGTCCGCGGTGTCGGAATCCCGGCTCCGGCCAGCACGAGACTGTTGTGTGCCTTGTCCGCACAGATCGCCGCCGTCTCCGGCTCGTTGACCACCGGCAGCCCGTAAGCGGCCACGAATCGGGTGACGTATCGCGACCGCGAGGTGGCCAGACAGCGATCCAACACCAGGTCGACCCCCTCGAAGCTGCTGGGGGCCGTCTCGAGCCCGAACCGCTGGCTGCGGACGTCGATCTTCGTCACCTCGTGACCACGGTCGCGAAGCTCGCGTAACAGGAGCTTCTCGTCCCGGCGGATGCGCGAGTACAGCATTCCGACATTCATATCTGGTAGCCTCGAACCGCTCGGCTTACTCGCCCCAGTCCTCCTCGAGCTCGGGGGCCGTCTCGAGAGCCAGTGGGGCCGTGCCTAGCACCTCGAGCTCTGCACCACAGGTCCCACAGTCGACGATCTCGCCCGTTTCCACATCATCGTGCAGTGTCATACCGGCACCACACTCGACACACTCTGACATCGTAGTTGCAATGCCGTGGAACGACACTTAAACGTATCGAACTTGTCGGCGAATTGGTGTGACGCGTACCCGTGTCTCAGCGGTCCTCGCTGCCGTCTATCGACATCTCCGAAATCAGTATCGGATATCTGGTATGTTCTCCCCCCGAGGGGGTGGGAGCCACGGGCCCGCCGTGGTTGGCTCAGAGATCACCGCTCACCTCTCTGAGCCGCTCGCCGGCGTCGGCCACCGCCTGCTCGTGGCGTTCCCGGCGGCTACGATGCGCCGCCAGACGGCGCCCGAGCCGTTCGAGCTGGGCGTCGATGGCCGATGAAGCCGGCCCCCCACGGGAGTCCCGGCTGGCGACACTCTGAGTGGGCTCGCGAGCCGCGGCCACCTGCTCGGCGTCGACGTACGTCGAGAGCGGCTCGGCCAGCAGCTCCGCCGCTGCCTCGGCGAGGCGGTCGTACGTCAGCCCCTCCTCCGCGACGGCCGCGACCAGACGGTGAGCGCTCCGGAACGGGACGCCGTTCATCGCCAGCAGATCCGCCACCCCCGTCGCCGTCGACCCGCCCGCTGCGGCGGCCTCGGCCAGGCGGTCGGGCTGCCAGTCGGCGGTCTCGAGGGCCCCGGTGGCCACTTCGGTCGCCTCCTGGACCGAATCGATCGCGTCGAAGGCGTGGCCGTGGACGCGCTGGAGATCTCTGTTGTACGCTCGGGGGAGCCCTTTCAGCGTGGTCAGCATCCCCTGGAGCCCTGCTCCCGCGTCGCCGGCCGAGCCACGCACCAGCTCCATGCTGTCGGGGTTGACCTTCTGCGGCATGATCGAGGAGGTCGAGGCGTAGTCGTCGGCCAGCCGGACGTACCCCTTGTTCGCAAAGAGGATCACATCGGCCGCGAGCCCCGACAGATGTGTCGCCGTCGTCGCGACCGCCGCGGTCGTCTCGACCAGGAAATCACGGGCCGAAACCGCATCCATCGCGTTCTCCACGAGCCCGTCGAACCCGAGCAGCGACGCCGTCCGCTCACGGTCGATGTCGAACGGCGTCCCCGCGAACGCGGCTGCACCCAACGGCGAGCGGTTCGTCCGCTCGAACGCGTCGAGCAGGCGCTCACAGTCCCGGCCGAACGACGCCTCGTAGGAACACAGATGCTGTGCCAGCGTCGTCGGCTGTGCCGGTTGCAGGTGTGTCAGCCCCGGCATCGTCGTCTCCCGGTGGCTCTCCGCCAGCGTTCCGAGCGCCTCGCCCAGCCCCACCACAGCCCCCAGCAGCGAGAGGATATCGGCTCTGAGCCGATGGCGGATGCAGGTCGCCACCTCGTCGTTTCTCGAGCGCGCGGTGTGCAGGCGCCCGCCGGGCGGACCGACACGGTCGATCACGGCCGTCTCGATGGCCGCGTGGACGTCCTCGCCTGCGGGCAGCCCCTCGTGGCCGGCCTGCTCGATCGCATCCAACGCCTGGACGATCTGCCTGGCGTCGCTCGTAGAGACGATCTCCTGCTCGACGAGCATCACCAGATGCGCACGGTCGACGGCGAGGTCGGCCTCGAACAGGCGTTCGTCTGCGGCCAACGAGGAGAGAAACCCTCGGGCGGGGCCGCCGCTGAATCGCTCGCCGCGGACCACGTCGCCCGCCTCGGCCGACCCCCCAGGGCTATCCTCCTCCATCCGTCACTCCTCCGCGTCGGCGGCCGGGGGCTCGGGCTGAGAGGGCGCCGACTCGTCCGCGTGGGCCGCCTCGGCGGCTCTCGCGAGTCGGGCCTGAAAGCCGTGATACTTGGCGACGCCCGTGGCATCGGTCTGGTCGATCCCGCCGGTGACGGTCTCGGTATCGAAGGAGGCGGCCTCGGCGGAGTAGGCCGCGTACGGCGACTCACGGCCGACGACGCGTGCCTGCCCACCCTCCAAGCGGATGGTGACACGCCCGGTGACGCGATGCTGGGTCGTCTCGATGAATCCTTCCAGGGCCTCGACCAGCGGTGCATCGACGAGCCCCTCGTAGGCCTTCTCGGCCCAGGCCTGGTCGACCGAGCGTTTGAACTGGCGTTCGGCCTGCGTGAGCACGAGCGCTTCGAGCCCCTCGTGTGCCGCCAGCAGCACCGTCGCCGCGGGATGCTCGTAGTTCTCCCGGACCTTCAGCCCGAGCATGCGGTCTTCCATCACGTCCGTTCGGCCAACGCCGTAAGCACCGGCCGTCTCGTTGAGCTGCTCTGTCAGCGCCACCGGCGACAGTGACTGGCCGTCCAGCGCGACCGCATAGCCGTCCTCGAACGCCAGGGTCAGCTCCAGGCTGTCTGCCCCCGGCGGCTCCGTCCACTCGTAGATCTCCTCACCCGGGACGTAGGCGGGAGTCTCCAGCTCCTTGCCCTCGACCGACCGGCTCCAGAGGTTGGTATCGATCGAGTAATCCCCCTCGTTGCCACCCTGCACCGGCAGCGAGCGCTCGGCGGCGTACTCCTTCTCCCACTCTCTGGTGAGCCCGAACTCGCGGATCGGCGCGATCACCTCCAGGTCCGACCGGCGCCAGACCGCCTCGAATCGCAGCTGATCGTTGCCCTTGCCCGTACAGCCGTGGGCGATCCCCGTACAGCCCTGCGCCTGTGCGACCTCGAGGATCGCCGTGGCGATCACCGGGCGGGCCATCGCAGTCCCGAGCGGGTAGCCCTGGTAGGTGGCGTTCGCTCTGACCCCGTCGAAACAGAGCGCGGCGAACTCCGCCTTGGCGTCGACGACGTACAGCTCCAGGCCGAGCGCCTCGGCCGTTGCCTCGGCCTCGGCGAACTCCGCGGCGGGCTGGCCGACGTCGACCGTCACCGCGACGACCTCGTCGTAGCCGTACTCCTCGTTCAGTAGTGGTACACAGACCGTCGTGTCGAGGCCGCCGCTGAATGCCAGGGCAACCTTCGTGTGTGAATCCGTCATTGTGTGTGCGTGCGGGCCACCGACCGGGTGGCATCGTCAGAAGCTGTCGCGGGCGACCGTTCGGGGGTGATAGTGTGACTGGGCCTAGAGGCCCGGCCGCCGCCGCAGCAGAAGGAGGGTCTCACCACTGGGGTATCGACGGCCAGCGAGTGAGTGATGGCGCATGCTGGTCTACGTTCCCACAGGCGGCTACTTGATGCTTTCGCGTTGAGCTCGGGGTCGCCGCCGGCACCTGCGAACGAAACCGACAGGACATCGCGGCGATTGCTCATACACAGTGTCGCGTTACAGCCTGAACGTGCCGGTGCCACCGGCGGTCGGTCGCCTGGCCAGTGGCCTCGCGAGCGAGTGTCTGGATGCCGACCGTCGGACCCGGCACAGCCTGGTCGGCAAACGGCTCGGTGACGCCTGGCGGGTCACCGACCCGGTTCGAGAGGCGCTCGAGGGGCTGGGGCCGTTCCGGATTCGCGTCGCCGGCGTCGAGCGCTTCCGGACCCCGCCGACCGGGCGGGCACCCGTCGTCTATCTCGCGGTCGAGTCAAAGGGGCTCTGGACCGTCCACCGACGGCTCTGTGAGGTGGTCGATCCGGTCCCGGCCATCGAGGGCAGGGAGTACGTCCCTCACGTCACCATCGCCCGAGGCCCCGATGCAGCGACGCTCGTGGGCCGTTCGGCCGGCCCGGTCGAGTGGACCGTCGAACGACTGGCGTTCTACGACGCGCACCACCGTGTGACCGTCGAGAGCATCGCCCTGCCGGCCTAGCTGACGGGCGAGGAGACGCGGCGGTGTTTTGTGCCATCGCCCCCACTGCTCGGTCATGAGCGACAGTAGCCTCGAAGCCGTCCAGTTCGGCACCGACGGCTGGCGGGCGACGCTAGACAGCTTCACCACACCGCGGGTCCGGGCGGTCGGCCAGGCCGTCGCCGACCACCTCCTGTCTCCCGACGCCGAGCCCGGTACCGTCGCCGTCGGCTACGACGCCCGCGAGAGCTCCGCGGGGTTCGCCGCTGATCTCGCCGGGGTGCTTCGGACGAACGGGTTCGACGTGCTGGTGCCCGAGCGGGACGTGCCGACGCCGGTCCTCGCGTGGACGGTCCGTGAGCGTGGCCTGGCAGGCGGGCTGATGCTGACCGCCAGCCACAACCCCGCCGACTACAACGGCGTGAAGTTCCTGCCCGCCGGCGGCGCCCCGGCCGGCGCGGCCGTCACCGATGCGATCGTCGAGGGGTTACGCCCGCCGGTGACCGATCCGGGCCGTCCCCGTGGCGAGCGGGTCAAGCTGAACATGCGCGAGCCCTATCTCGCCCACGCCCGCGAGTTCTGTGCCACGCCCGACCTCTCGGGGCTGACCCTGGCCTACGACGCCATGCACGGCTCGGGCCGGGGGGTCACCGACGAGCTGCTACGGTCCTGCGGGGCAGAGGTCCTGGAACTTCGGACCGACACCGACCCGTCGTTCGGCGGGGTCCCGCCGGAACCGAGCGAGGCGCGGCTGGCCGAGCTCGTCGCCACGGTCGAGGAGGGTGAGGCGACGCTGGGGATCGCCAACGACGGCGACGCCGACCGCATCGCGGTCGTCACCGAACGCGGCTATCTCGACGCCAACCTGCTGTACTGCGTGCTGTACGAGCACCTACTCGAGCGCCGGAGCGGTGATGCGGTCCGGACCGTCTCGACGACGGGTCTCGTCGACCGTGTGGCCGGGGCCCACGACCATCAGGCCCACCAGACGGCCGTCGGCTTCAAACACGTCGCACGGGCGATGGCCGAGCAGGAGGCGCTGTTCGGTGGTGAGGAGTCCGGAGGCTTCGGCGTGACCGACCACCTCCGGAACAAGGACGGTGTCCTGATCGCGCTGCTCGCCGCCCGGGCACACCAGGCAACGCCGATCGACCGGCGTGTCGCGACGATCCGCGATCGGTTCGGCGACATCGCCCAGGACCGCCTGAGCGTGGCCTGTCCCGACGAGGACAAGCCGGTGGTGCTCGAGCGCCTCGCCGAGGCAATCCCCGAGCGGGTCGCGGACGTGGCCGTCGAGGCGGTCTCCGATCGCGACGGGGTCAAGCTCCGGCTCGCCGATGGGTCGTGGCTGCTGATCCGCCCTTCCGGCACCGAGCCCAAGCTGCGGGTGTATTGCGAGGCGGCGACCCGCGCCCGTCTCGATGCGCTGTTGGCGGCCGGTGAGCGGCTCGTCGACGCCCAGCTGTGATCGGCCCTCCCGACGAGCAGACCAGAGCCGACGGAGCTTTGCCCGCGCCACCGCGACGGCGACCATGACCACACCCCTTCCTACCGCACGGCCCCGTCGGCTGCGGCGAGACGGGGTCCGCGGGCTGGTGCGGGAGACGACGCTGGAGCCCTCGGATCTGATCGCCCCGGTGTTCGTCGACGCCACCGCCGACGAGCGCATCCCCATCGAGTCGATGCCAGGCCACGACCGGGTCCCGGTCGAAGCGGCCGTCGCCCGCGTCGAGGAGCTGCTGGCGACCGGGGTCGAGGCGGTGATGCTGTTCGGGCTGCCGAGCGAGAAGGACCCCCAAGGGTCGCGTGCCTGGGCGGCGGATGGCGTCGTCCAGCGGGCGACACGGGCGATAGCCGCCGAGACCGACGCGACCGTGCTGACGGACTGCTGTTTCTGTGAGTACACCGACCACGGCCACTGTGGCGTTCTCGAGCCAGACGCGCGGGACACGACGGGCTCGCTCACCGTCGACAACGATGCCACCCTGGAGAATCTCCGGCGGACGGCCGTCTCACAGGCTCGGGCGGGCGCCGATATGATCGCCCCCTCCTCGATGACCGACGGGATGGTCGGGGTGATCCGGGCGGGGCTCGACGAGGCCGGCTTCGAACACACCGCGGTGATGGCGTACGCCGCCAAGTACGAGTCCTCGTTCTACGGCCCGTTTCGCGAGGCAGCCGATGGCGCCCCGGCGTTCGGCGACCGCCGCCACTACCAGATGGATCCCGCGAACGCACGCGAGGCGATGCGTGAGGTGGCCCTCGACGTCGAGCAGGGCGCCGACGTGGTGATGGTCAAACCCGCCCTCGCGTATCTCGACATCGTCAGCGCGGTCAGAGAGCGGTTCGACCAGCCCGTCGCCGCCTACAACGTCAGCGGCGAGTACGCGATGCTCCACGCCGCTGCCGACCGTGGCTGGCTCGACCTGGAGGCGAGCGCCTACGAGTCGCTGCTGTCGATGAAGCGTGCCGGCGCGGATCTGATCCTGACCTACTGGGCGGAGCTGCTGGCCGAGCAGCTCTGAACCGGCGAGCGGCCTGCCCGCGCGCATCTTGGCTCGAACGGGTACGCTGCGCTCAGGCGGGAGGCGGACGGACGAACGTCCAACTTCGGGCCGTCTGAACGCGAGGGAATCCGACGATCACCGGCCTTATATTGTATTATTTCACCCATAAATTGGACGTTCGTGGTGCTCATGGCGCTCGAACGGGACGATCGAACCACCACACTTTATATCTCGTCAGTCGCTGCCATCGGTCGTGGAACCGATGACGAACGTCACAGAATATGAAGTAACAGTGGACGAATCGAGTACTGCCCACGGAGTTTTCCGATAATGTTTGAAGATATACTGCTGCAGAGTGATATCACGGCGATCGCCGACAGCATCAACGCGGTGTGGGTGCTCGTGGTCACGTTCCTGATCTTCTTCATGCAGCCAGGGTTCGCGCTGCTGGAAGCCGGTCAGGTCAGAGCGAAGAACGCGGGGAACGTCGTCATGAAGAACATGACCGACTGGTCGATGGGTGTGATCGTGTTCTTCCTGGTCGGGGCAGGTGTCTCGGCGATGGCCGGTGCCCTCACGTCGGGGGCGCCGCTCGACGTTGGCGCCGCGTTCGCTTACATCAACGCGCCGGGTGCCTGGGTCGGCTGGCTGTTCGGTGCGGTGTTCGCCATGACCGCAGCGACGATCGTCTCCGGGGCGGTCGCCGGCCGCATGAAGTTCTCGGCGTACGTCATCTACGCGCTGGCGATGGTCGCGCTGATCTACCCCGTCGTCGCAGGCTTTGCCTGGGGTGGCGGGCTGCTCTCGAGTGATGGATTCATCGGCGCCGCTCTCGGCGTGGGCTACAAGGACTTCGCCGGGGCGACGGTCGTCCACGCGCTCGGTGGGATCGCCGGGCTGACGGCCGCCTACATGGTCGGACCACGCCGCGGTCGGTTCGACGACGAGGGTAACGCGACTCCGATTCCGGGGCACAGCGTGCTGTTCGCGGTGATCGGCACGCTCATCCTGGCGTTCGGATGGTACGGGTTCAACGTCGGCACGCAGGCGACGGTGCTGACCGGCGAAGGAGCGTTCAACGGCGACCTACTCGGGCGCGTCGCACTGAACACGACGCTCGCGATGGGGGCGGGAATGCTCGCCTCGACGCTCGTGACGACGGTCTGGGAGGGCAAGCCCGACCCACTGTTCGCAGCGAACGGGCTGTTGGCCGGACTGGTCGCGATCACGGGCGCCTGTGTCCACGTCAGCTGGCCGGGTGCGCTCGTGATCGGTATCGTCGGCGGCGCACAGACGCCGCTGGTCTACCGCTGGGTCGTCGACTCGCTGAAGATCGACGACGTCTGTGGTGTGTTTGCCGTACACGGCTCGGCGGGGTTCATCGGGACGATGATGATCCCGCTGTTCGATACGGCTGGGTTCTCGCTGAACCAGCTGATCATGCAGGTTGCTGGCACGCTCGTCATCGGCACCTGGACGGTGCTGGTGTCGATGGTGGTGCTGGGCCTGGTGGGAGCAACGATCGGGCTTCGCGTCTCCGAGGAGGACGAGCAGCTCGGCCTCGACCGTGGCGAACACGGGATGAACGCCTATCCCGAGTTCACCGCAGCCGACGAGAGCGGGGCGATCGCCGACGGTGGCGCACGAATCGAGACCGACGGCGGTGAGGAGCTGGCCGAGCCCGACGCTGCGGCCGATCCCTCTGAGGTGGCGGACCGATGAGCGAGGAGATGAGCCTGGTGATGGCGTACATCCGGCCGGACGCACTGGCCGACGTCAAGACCGCACTCACCGACGTCGGAGCACCCTCGATCACGGTCACGACGGTCTCCGGGCGTGGCTCCCAGCCGGCCCGGACCGACCAGTATCGGGGTGAGGAGTACACGGTCGACCTCCATCAGAAGGTCAAGGTCGAGTGTATCGTCGCTGACATCCCCGCAGCGGACGTCGTCGATGCGATCGCCGAGGCCGCCATGACCGGCGAGCCCGGTGACGGGAAGGTGTTCGTGCTGCCGGTGACGAGCGCCCGCCAGATTCGGACCGGCGAGACCGGCACCGACGCCATCTGACCGGCCGAGGCGACGCTACCCGCGCGGCCCCCACCAGAAAGCTACTTTCGGGGGCCCGCCCTTGGTAGGCTATGAACCAGGACCGATCGCGGGCGCTGTACGACCGTGCGCTGTCGGTCATGCCGGGAGGTGTCAACTCCTCCGTGCGAGCGGCCCCGCGGCCGTACCCGTTCTTTGTCGAGACCGGCGATGGCGCTCACGTCGTCGATGCCGACGGCAACCGCTATCTGGACTACGTGATGGGCTATGGCCCGCTGTTGTTGGGCCACGACCTCCCCGAGCCGGTGGCGGCGGCGATCCAGTCACACGCCAGCAACGGCCCGATGTTCGGTGCGCCGACAGCGGTCGAGGTCGAGCTCGCCGAGTTCGTCAGCGAGCACGTCCCTAGCGTGGAGATGATCCGATTCGTCAACAGCGGCACCGAGGCGACGGTCTCGGCGGTCCGATTGGCCCGTGGGGTCACCGGCCGTGACACGGTCGTCGTGATGCAGGGTGGCTATCACGGCGCCCAGGAGTCGACGCTGGTCGAGGGCAGCCCCGGCGAGCCCGAGCCCTCGACGATGGGGATCCCGCAGGCGTTCGCCCAGCACACCGTCCCCGTGCCGTTCAACGACACCGAGGCGATGACCGAGGTGTTCGAGACACACGGCGATGATATCGCCTGCATCCTGGCCGAGCCCATCCTCGGCAACAACGGAATCGTGATGCCGGTCGATGGCTACCACGACCACCTCCGCTCGCTCTGTGACGACCACGGCGCCCTGCTGGTCTTCGACGAGGTGATCACGGGGTTCCGCGTCGGTGGGCTGGGCTGTGCCCAGTCGAAGTTCGGCGTCACCCCAGATGTCACGACGTTCGGCAAGATTGTCGGCGGCGGCTTCCCGGTCGGAGCCATCGGCGGCAAGACCGAGTACATCGAGCAGTTCACACCCTCCGGCGATGTCTTTCAGTCCGGGACGTTCTCGGGCCACCCGGTGACGATGGCGGCCGGGCTGGCGACGTTGGAGTTCTGTGCCGAGAACGACGTCTACGACCACGTCAACCGCCTGGGCGAGCGACTCCGGCGCGGGCTCCGAGAGCTGGTCGCGGAGACGGCCCCGGAGTTCACCGTCGTCGGGACGGACTCGATGTTCAAGATCATCTACACCCGGGCGGACTCGCCGCCACAGAGTGACTGCTGTTCGGCGGGCTGTACCCAGAACACCAGCTGTGACCGGGCGGCCGACTGCCCGAAGACCGGCGCCGACGTCGCGGCCGCCGAGACGGCCCGCTGGGAGCGGCTCTTCTGGCCGGCGATGAAGGACGCCGGCATCTTCCTGACCCCCAACCAGTTCGAGAGCCAGTTCGTCTCCTACTGTCACACCGAGGAGGACATCGACCGCACGCTCGAGGCCTACGCCGCCGTTCTCTGAGTCTGGAGCGGGCTGGCTTCCGGCGTCGAAACCCGTTTGTGACAGAGCCATGTTGAGTGGCTATGGACCCACGCATCCGCGAGCAGGCGGAGGTGATCGTCGACCACTCTACGGGCGTCGAGCGCGGCGACAACGTCGTCATCAGCGCCCCGACCGTCGCCGAGGACCTGGTGACGGCCGTCCACGAGCTGGTCGGGGATCGCGGGGCGACGCCCGTCTACCTGGGTAGCTCCCCTCGTGCAGATCGCGCCTACATGCGAGCGGTCGACGTCGAGGAGCTGGCGACCCCCGATCATCTCCAAGCGCTGTACGAGGCCAGCGACGTGCTGATCAGAGTCCGGGCCACGGAGAACGCCACCCAACACAGCGACGTGCCCGCCGCAGCCCAGGCCCAGCGCAGCACGATCAACCAGCCCGTCCAGGAGGCGGCGCTCTCGAGCCGGTGGTGTCTCACGCAGTACCCCACCCCGGCGGGGGCACAGCTGGCCGAGCTGAGCACCGAGGCCTACGAGAACTTCGTCTGGGACGCGATCGTCCAGGACTGGGCGGCCGTCAGCGCCCACCAGGCACAGATGGTCGAGCTGCTCGAGCCCGCCGACCGTGTCCGCATCGTCAGCGGCGAGACGACCGACATCAGCATGTCCGTGGCGGGCAACCCCTGCCTGAACGACGACGCCGAGCACAACCTCCCCGGTGGGGAGGTCTTCACCACGCCGGTGCCAGAGAGCGTCGAGGGAGAGGTGCTGTTCGACAAGCCCGTCTACCAGCAGGGTCGGGAGGTGTTGGGTGCTCGGCTCGTGTTCGAGGATGGCGAGGTCGTCGACCACGCAGCCGACAAAAACGAGTCCGTGCTGACGTCGATCCTCGAGACCGACCCCGGTGCCCGCCGGCTTGGCGAGCTGGGGATCGGCATGAATCGCGATATCGACCGGTTCAGCTACAACATGCTGTTCGACGAGAAGATGGGCGACACCGTCCATCTCGCGGTCGGCCGGGCGTATCCGATGGCCGTCGGCGACGGCAACGAGGCCAACGAGTCGGCCCAGCACGTCGATATGATCGTCGACATGAGCGAGGATTCCTCGATCGAGGTCGACGGCGAGGTCGTCCAACGGAACGGCACCTTCGTGTTCGAGGAAGGCTTCCAGGCGGTCTAACACAGCCTGCAGCGAAAAGAACGCGGGACGTCTCCCCCCGCGGGGACACGTTGCGACCGAATCATGTCAAAGACGGTCGCCAGCAGCACACGTAGTTGTCGCGCGAACGTCGGTGGCGCCTCAGCTTACGCCCACCTCCCGAGTGTGAGATATAGGCCGCCGGCGGCCACGACGGGCACCGGCCGGACCCAGCGATTCAGGATGCACATTGCATCTCATCAGGCACGTGTGAGCCGTATAAAAGTTGGCTGGAAGCGACCTTATACTCTTGTAATAGTATAAGCGTCTGGTTACTGCCGGCAGAATCTCAATAACGTCCAGATTTTGACCGGTATACCACACACCGGCTACGCCGCCGGGAGCCGGTGACGCCGGGGCGAGGCCCGGCCGTGACCGGTGCTGTCGCTCGGGCACTCGTCTGCAACCGAGCACGATGGGATTTGAACCCACGACCATCGGATCGCTCCCCCCGCCGGCCGCCACCGACCGGGTTAGAAGTCCGACGCTCTGTCCAAGCTGAGCTACGTGCCCGCGTCGTCACCTACGGGGCCATCGCCAGGAGTTCGTTTATACCCTTTGTCACCAGCCCGTGGGCGGCCGTTCACCCGCCAATCATCTCGAACAGTTGGCCACTGTCGGTCCGCTCTGCTCGCTCGTACACTACGTGAGCGGCCGCGATATCCTGGATCGCGAGCCCGGTCGAATCGAACACCGTCACCCCGTCATCCGGTTGCCGACCTGGGCTGGTCCCGACCACGACGTCACCGAGCTCTCCCTGGATATCAGCCTCTTCGAAGACACCGGCCGCCCAGGCGACGTTGATCTCCCCGGAGTGTGTCGTCTGGTCGTAGTCGTCGATGAACACGGTCGCCTCTGTCACCACCTCGGTGGCGAGCTCCTGTTTGCCCGGGGCGTCGGCCCCCATGGCGTTGACATGTGTCCGGGCACCCAGGGCAGCCAGCTCGACGATGGGCTCGGTGACGGGCGTCACCGTCGAGAGCACGTCACACTGTGCCGCCTCGGCGGGCGTGCCCGCCCGGACGGCGTAGCTGTCGGCATAGCGCTCGTGGAACGCCTGTACAGCAGCATCATCGATATCGGCGATGACGACCTCTTCGATTGGTCGGACCGTCGCGATGGCTTCGAGCTGTGTGTACGACTGGGCGCCCGCCCCGACGATCCCCAGCGACCGTGCTTCGGGCACCGCCAGCTGGTCGGTCGCGACCGCCGCCGCGGCGCCGGTCCGGAGCCTGGTCAGTGTCGTCCCGTCCATGATCGCAAGCGGGCGGCCGGTCGCGGGATCGGAGTAGATCATCGTCCCGATGACCGTCGGCAGTGTCCCGCTGGCGGGGTTGTCGGGGTGGACGTTCACCCACTTGATCCCGGCTGCATCCCAGTGCTCGGTCCGCAGATAGGCTGGCATCGACCGGAAATCGCCATTGTACGCCGGCAGGTCGATGTAGGACTTGGCCGGCATCTGTGCCTCGCCACGGGCGTAGGCGGCGAACGCGGCCTCGATCGCCGTCACGAGCCCGTCCATGTCGGCGTTTCTCGACACCGCTTCGTGATCCAACAGTCGTAGCGCGTGGCCCGCTTCGCTCATGTGACTAGTTGCTGCCGTGGCCTCTTAGGCCGTTCTCAAAAAAGGTCGCTCGCGGTCGAGACGGTCGATCGGTGGGCTCTGCCGAGCTTACATCATGCCGCCCATCCCGCCACCCATCCCGCCCATGCCACCGCCAGGCGCGCCCGCACCGGGGTCCTCCTCACCCTCGGTCGAGAGGTCGCCCGCGGCGATGATGTCGTCGATCTTCATCACGAGGTTCGCAGCCTCGCTGGCCGAGGAGAGCGCCTGCTCCTTGGCGTGGGCCGGCTCGACGACGCCCGCGTCGAACGTGTTGACCACGTCACCGCTGAACACGTCGAGCCCGGCCTGTTGCTCACCGTCGGCATGGGCCGCACGCAGGTCGACCAGCGTGTCGATCGCGTCCAGCCCGGAGTTCTCGGCGAGCATCCGGGGGACCAGCTCGAGTGCGTCTGCAAATGCCTCGACAGCCATCTGCTCACGGCCGGAGACCGAGTCCGCGTAATCACGGATGCGGCTCGCCAGCTCGATCTCGACGGCGCCACCGCCGGCGACGACCCGCCCGTCGGCGACCGTCGCGGAGGTGACGTCCAGTGCGTCGCCGACCCCACGCTCGAGCTCGTCGACGACATGGTCGGTCGAGCCACGCAGGAGCAGCGTCACACCGTGGGGCTCGGCGCCGGTCCCTTCGACGTAGAACATCTCGTCTTGGTCGTCACGGGAGACGTTCGCCGACCCCAGGTCGGCGGCCTCGGCGGCGTCCAGGTCCGAGACGACGTTGGCCTCGACGATCTCTTTGAGGAACTTGATGTCGGATTTTTTTGCACGGCGGACGGCCAGCACGCCCTCCTTGGCCAGGAAGTGCTGGGCGAGGTCGTCGATCCCCTTCTGACAGAACACCACGTCCGCCCCGGTGTCGACGATCTGGTCGACCTTCTCGCGGAGTCGCTCCTCCTCACTGTCGAGGAAGCTCTGGAGCTGGTCGGGGCTGTTGAGCTGCAACTCGGCGTCGACGTCGGTCTCCTCGACCTCGATCGGCTCGGTCAGCAACAGCACGTCGGCGTCGGTGGCCTCGTTGGGCATGTCCGTGTGTGTGGGGTCCTTGTCGATGACGGCCCCGTTGAGCAGCTCCGAGGTGCCGGCCGAGCGGCCGGTCTGGGTCTCGATGTTCAGATACTCCATGTCGACCACGTTCGAGCCATCGTCGGCCTCGACGGTGATCGCCTGGACGGCCTCGACGATGAGCTCGGCGAGCAGCTCCTTGTTCAGCTCCGCGCCCTTCCCCGTCATCGAGGTGCCCGCGACCTTCTGGAGCATCTTCTTGTCCGACGTGTCGACGTCGACGGCGACGTCGTCGATTTCGGCTTTGGCCTGCTGGGCGGCCATGTGGAAGCCTTTGATCATCGCGGTCGGGTGGATGTCCTGCTCGAGCAGCTCCTCGGCGTTTTTCAGCAGCTCGCCCGCGATCGCGACCGCGGTGGTGGTGCCGTCGCCGGCCTCGTCTTCCTGCGTCTCTGCGACCTGGACGATCATCTCGGCGGTCGGATTGTCGATGTCCATCTCCTGGAGGATCGTCACCCCGTCGTTGGTGACGGTGACGTCGCCCATCGAGGAGACGAGCATCTTGTCCATCCCCTTGGGGCCGAGCGTACTCCGGACCGACTCGGCGACCGCACGGGCCGCAGAGATGTTGTGGTCCTGTGCGTCGCTGTCCTTCATCCGCTGGGAGTCCTCGCCCAGGATGACCATGGGCTGACTCTGCATACGTCGCTGAGACATGTTCACCGGGAGATTGCTCGCGGTTCTATATAAATGTACGTGGCTCGGGACGCCACCGTGCGCTCCCGGCTCTCCGGCCCGGACGGCCAGCGTCGGGCGCTCTCGCGGTCAATACCGGTAGACGGCGTCGGCGATGCCCATGGTCTGGCCCAGGCCGACGATCGCCAGCGCAGCGACCATCAGCCGCGGCACGGACAGATACCAGCCGGCCCCATAGAGGATCGCTCCGAACATGGCGATCCCGCCGCCGACGGTGGCGATCACTCCCGAGACTGCGATCGGCAGCATCGGGCCGGTCCGGGCCAGGGCGACGGCCGGCAGGAGCATCCAGCCCGCCAGTGTGATCTCTAGCAGCGGCAGCCCCATCGGATCGAGCCAGAGCTCGAGCACCGCCGTCGCGGTGATGGGGATTCCCAGGAGGATGACCGTCCGCCAGACCCGCAGCACGCCCGTCTCCATCTCCGCCCAGGAGAGCCCGACGAAGCTCACCAACAGGGCAGTGATGATCACGTGGGCGATGAGTAACACCTGCTCGTTGGCGCCGGTGGTGTGTGCGAAGATGATGAACAGCCAGGCACCAGGCACGAGCAACACGGGACCGGTCTCTCGCAGACGGCGGAACATACTGGCCTCCCGGCGGCGGCCGGATTTAATGTGTCTGGATGGAACGCCCCGGCGGTCAGGGTCCGGGGCTATCGAGCATCCGCAGCCCGACGCCGGCGGTGACCGCGATCCCACCCAGGACGTGGACCAGGACGACCGCGACGCTCCGGCCCCAGATCGTCCAGACGAAGCCGGTGACCGCGATCAGCGCCGAGCCGACGGTCAGCAGCTTCAGCTGGTCGTCGTCGGTCCGATAGGCGACGAGGCCGGGCACGGCGACCGCGGCGAGCCCGCCGATGCCGTGCAGGAGGACCGTCACCTGGTTGTTCGTCAGCGCGGCCACACCGGTGACCAGGCTGGCGACGAACGCAAGGAGAACCCGTCGTGACACACCTGCCATCCGAGCGCCTCGCGGGTGAGGCGTCGCCCGCAGGACTGTGGGTCCGTCTGTCGGTGCCGTCGCCACATCGCGCAGACGCCGGGAGAGGGATTCGAACCCCCGATCCCAGAGGGAACACGCTTTCCAGGCGTGCGCCTTACCACTCGGCCATCCCGGCTCGGCCAACCTATTCATGGTCGCCTGTTAACTATGTTCGTTTGCCTCCTCGAGCCGCCGGTCGACCACGTAGGAGCTCACACCGGCGGCGACACCGACCCCCAGACCCACCAGCCCGAGCACGACGATGCTGACGACCCGACCGGTCACCAGAGCGTACCCCTGGATGCCGACGAGAAAGCTGAACGTGCCGACGAGCCCCCAGAGCGCACTCGCCTTGACCCGTGGTCGCTGTCCGAGCATCGGTCGTCTCCACACCGTCGTGGGGCAAATAGCCACCGTGCTCGGAGCGGTGCGGGAGCGTTTAGACCGGGCCCCACACAGGGGAGCTATGCTCGTTGCGTTCGACTTCGACGGCACGCTCTCGCCGACCGAGATGATGGTGTCGTTGGGCCAGCAGTGCGGTGTCGCCGCGGAGATCGAGTCGATCACCCGGCGGGCGATGAACGACGAGCTGTCCTACGCGGAGAGCCTCCGCACCAGAGCCAAGCTGCTGGCAGGGCTGGCCGAACCGGCCGTGGACACCGCCTTCGAGCGGGTGGCTCTCGAGCCCGGGGCCGCCGCCCTCGTCGATCGACTGCGGGCCGCAGACCACCACGTCGTCGTCCTGACCGGCGGCTTCGAACGCGGTGTCGCGGCGGCGCTCGAGGCCGAGGGGGTCACCGTCGATGCGGTGGTGGCCAACCGACTCGTGATCGCCGACGGCGCGCTGACCGGCGTGGTCGAGGGCCCGCTGATCGAGGGGACCAAAGACGACCAGCTGAGCGCGGTCGCCGCCGACAACGGGATCCCGATGGGAGAGACCGTCGCCATCGGTGATGGAGCCAACGATATCCCCATGCTCGAGCGGGCCGCGGTGGCGATCGGCTACGCGCCAAAGAGGGCCGTCCGCGTCCACTGTGATCACGTCGTCGACAGCATGGAAGAGCTCGAGCGACGGCTGCAGCTGCTGGCGCTTCTCTGAGCCGGCTCAGCCGGCCGACGCGATCGCCTGGTCCAGGTCGGCGATGATGTCCTCGACGTGCTCGGTGCCGACCGAGAGCCGTACCATGTCCTGGGTGACCCCCGCCTGCTCCTGTTCGGTCTCTGTCAGCTGCTGGTGGGTGGTCGAGGCCGGGTGGATCACCAGCGTCTTGGCATCGCCCACGTTCGCCAGCAGGCTGGCGACCTCTGTCGACTCGACGGTGTGTTTGGCGGCCTCGTAGCCACCCGCGACCCCGAACGCGATCATGCCGCCGTAGCCACCGTCGAGATATCTGCTGGCTTCCGCGTGGGTCTCGTGGTCGGCGAGCCCCGGATAGGTGACCCAGCTGACCGCCGGGTGGTCGTCGAGAAACTCCGCGACCGCCATGGCGTTCTCGGAGTGTCGCTCCATCCGCATCGGTAGCGACTCGACACCCTGCATGGTCTGCCAGGCGTCGAACGGGCTCTGGGCGTTGCCGAGATCGCGCAGGCCACGTGCCATCGCCGCCGCGGTGAACGCGATATCGCCGAATCGCTCGGCGAAGTTGACCCCGTGATAGGCGGGGTTTGGCGCCGCGATCTCGGCGAACTTCTCGGGATAGTCCGCCCACGGGAACGCACCCGAGTCGACGAGGACGCCACCGACGGTCGTCCCGTGGCCGTGGATCCACTTGGTCGTCGAGGACCAGGTCAGGTCGGCACCGTGCTCGATGGGTGAACAGAGCGCCGGCGTCGCGAACGTGTTGTCGACGAACAACGGCACCCCGTGGTCGTGGGCGATCGTCGCCAGCCGCTCGAGGTCGGGTGTCACCAGCGCCGGGTTCCCGATCGTCTCACAGTGGACGTAGGCGGTGTTCTCGTCGATCGCATCGGCGTAGGCCTCGTAGTCGAGGGTGTCGACGAACCGCGTCTCGACGCCACGACGCGGCGCCGTGTGCGTGTAGAACGTGTAGGTGCCACCGTACAGCGAGGCGGCCGTCACGACGTTGTCACCGGCGCCTGCGAGCATGAACGTCGCTAGGTTCAGCGCCGCCATCCCGCTTGCCGTCGTCAACGCGGCGGCGCCACCCTCCAGCGTGGCCAGCCGCTCTTCGAGCATGCCGTTGGTGGGGTTCATCAGCCGCGAGTAGATGTTGCCACCCTCCTCCAGGCCGAACAGCGCGGCCGCGTGGTCGGCGTCGTCAAACACGTAGGAGGTGGTCTGATACAGCGGTGGGGCCCGAGCGCCTGTCGCCGGGTCCGGCTGCTCTTGGCCTGCGTGTAACGCCTGGGTCTCGAATCGGTGACTCTCGTCGTCTGCCATGGCGGCCGGAGGGCACGCACCCCCCTAAAACGCATGCTTACGGAGAATGAAGGAGAAAGCCTCGCGCTTCAGCGCGGGGATGAATCCGACAA
>ERZ1034517.44-NODE-44-length-35795-cov-3.444124_pt1 | contig 35795 bp, 34 predicted proteins | sample MGYA00520599_ERZ1034517 | MGnify/ENA primary metagenome ERZ1034517 (study PRJEB33760, sample SAMEA4777701) | hypersaline lake metagenome | biome: hypersaline environment; feature: brines | place: Spain | collected 2012-08 | depth 0 m ...
TATTGTCCGTGTTCGATCGAACGTCTCGTTTACGTCGCCTGGGATAATCGGTACGTCGCCACAGTCGACGAACTCGTAATGTTCGCTGAGATCAGTATCGTGATCGTAGTGATAGTACAGAAACTGATCGGAGGCAAGGCGTAGAGCGTTATGGCCCATGTTCTGTCCGGTACGGGTAATCGATCCTTCGTCCCAGGGTAACCCAACGACCCCGACGTCGGCGTTTTCGGTATCCCATTCCTCGCTGAGCGGGTTTATCTGATCGGCACCCATGAACGTGTTTGAGTTCGGCACAAGCGATCCTTCGTAAAATTCGCCCGGCTTGTTGTCGTCCGACATTACAAGACTTAATTTAATATCTTTCTATATATTACCACCTGTTCCAATAAATAACCGTTTAATATCTTTATCGGTGGACATTTATCACCTACTTAGAGGTAGATTCGACCAAACTGATGAAGTCAGTTAGCGCCAGGGTCACGTGTTTCCGGTGTATAAATTTCTGAGCGGCACCCGTTCCCATATTGAGGTGTTTGCGCTCCGGTTGAGTAACGTCGGTATTGCCGTTCGTGACAGTTTGTAACTATTCGGTGACTGTCTTGGCGTTTGCCCTCGATACTAATTATGCTGTGCAGTCCGGACGCTGATCGTCCCAGGTGTCGTTGATTGTGTTTCGGTCGTACAGTTTAGTGCTGTAGTTTTCATAACTGGCCCGATATGGCATATGAATAAAAATATAGTATGCAAATACGTAGTCTACATTTAACTTTTAACCGCGATAACGACTAATTAGTAATTTTCGCTTTCAACAGTAGTCTTAATACCATTCCTTTAATCGTATACTGGTACAAGGATGACAGAAGAGCAGCATACTGCTGGAAATATTGACGTTCAAACGAATCCTAGTGTAAATCGTAGAAAATTTTTATCCGTAACTGCAGGGACGACAGCGGCGGTCGGACTTGGCGGTTGTCTCTCGAGCGGTGGGGCAGAACAGCTTAGCGTGACCGGTTACCCAGGTCCCTACGCGGACACGCTGGAAGATGAGATCGCACCGATGTTTGAGGAGGAAACGGGGGCAGAACTCATCGTCAATCGAGTCGCAGCCGAGCACATCTCTGAGATCCAGTCGGCACCCGAGGACGATCCGCCGTACGATGCCGCTGCCGTCACCGGCTTGTCGTACAAAATCGGTCGGAATGAGGACCTTTGGATGAATCTCCGGGATGATAACATACCGAATCAAGAACACATCTACGACTACCTGATAGACTACAGACCGACAGAGGTCGGCCTTCCGGTCACCGGGGGGCTATGGAACATGGTCTACAGAAGCGATCTAGACTGGGAACCTGAATCCTGGAACGATCTCATGTCGGAGGAAGCAGAGAACGTCGCGTTGCGGTCCGACTTCTGGAACTTCCCCATACATGTTGCCGCTGTCGCTTCACAGGAAGCGTCGCTAGCCGAAGAGCTGCAGGACGAATCGATGCATAGCGCGGTATTCGATGTGTTTGAGCAGATCGACCAGACGGCCTGGATCGGGCAGCCGGCCGACATGTGGCAGTTCTTCGAGAACGATGTGATCGACATCGGAATGTCGAACACTGAGCAATCGCTCGCAGATGACAGGGTCCTCGAAGGGGACTTCTCGCAGGTGGTGCCTTCCGAGACCGCCGGATACTTGGATATGTTCGTCGTCGTTCGAGGAACTGACAAGCGAGACCTCGCGGAGGAGTACATCAACTTCGTACTCAGCCAGGAGGTACAGGAAACGTGGGCGGAAGGGGCCCCAAACCTCTATGCGAACTCGAACGTCCAGTATCCAGGCGGCCTCCAAGACACGATCCCGACGACCGAAGAGCAGTTCCAGGGCGTCGCGTTCCCGGATTGGAACACACCGCTCTTTGAGTTCAGGACCGAGCTTGCAGAAACGTTCAATTCGGAAATAGCGGACGTATAGCCAGCGTTTATGAGTTCTCTAACCCTCAGCGGACTGCAAAAAGAGTACGGTGATATAACCGCAGTTGATGGAATTTCCGCATCGATCAACGACGGGGAGTTACTGTGTATACTCGGGCCGAGTGGCTGTGGCAAGTCGACAACGCTCCGAATGATCGGCGGGCTGGTGTCACCGACCGAGGGAAATGTCCAGATGGACGGCAATGACATCACGGACGAGCCACCGCACCAGCGGGAAACATCAATCGTCTTCCAAGACTGGGCGCTGTTTCCCTACAAGACGGTACTCGAGAACGTAACCTTCGGGCTGAAAATGAAAGGTGTCGGGAAAGCCGAACGGATCGATCGAGCCAAAGAGTTACTCGAAACCGTATATATGGACGGCTACGAAGAAAGCATGCCGGCCGATCTGAGCGGCGGTGAAAAACAGCGGATTGCACTCGCTCGTTCGCTCGCTGCTGACCCGAACGTTCTGTTGCTCGACGAACCGCTCTCGAACCTTGACAAACGCCTCAGGGAACAGATGCAGATCGAACTCAAGGAGATCCACGATACCTTTGAGAAAACGTTTATTTACGTGACACACGATCAAAATGAGGCATTCACGCTAGCCGACCGGATAGCAATCATGAACGACGGGGAGATCGTCCAGATCGGATCTCCCCAAGAGGTGTATAACAATCCCAACAATCGATTCGTCGAGGAGTTCCTCGGCGACACGAACATCCTACACGGGACCGTCAATCGCGCGACCGACGCATCGCTGCTGGTGTCGCTCGGTACAGGCGGAACGATCGAAATTGACGACGATACCGAGACAGAAGTAACCGAAGGCGACGACGTGGAAGTATCGCTACGTCCGGAGATACTGGACGTACAAACAATTTCCGACGGGCAGAAACAGGTACAGGCAGACGGGAGTTCGAATTGCGTCTCAGGGACGGTAAACAGCGTCCTCCATCGCGGTTCGTCGGTTCGTTACAATATCGAAGTCGGCGATGGAGAACTCTTCGTTGAAAGACAAATCGGCAACGAATCCGATCTGCATGAGGGTGACCCGATCGAGTTGTCCTGGAGCGGTTCGGATGTGCTTGCCTTTCACGAGGGCGAACGTATCGGTGGGAAGCGATGAGTACCTCTCGTATTCGCGACAGTTTAAGAACGGATCTACAGCAGAGAGACTTCGACAAACGATCTCTGCTCTTTGTCCCGATCGCGTTGCTCGTTTTCGGCGGGTTCGTTTTTCCGTTTTTGATTCTGATACGGATCAGTCTTGCTGGACAGCCTAGCGGGGCTCCGTATGAGGAGGGGAGCTTGACGCTTGAGTCATTTGTTCACGTCGTTACGTCCGATCTGATTCAATACATAATCGGATTCTCGATACTGTACGCCGTGACAACGACCCTACTGGCACTCGTTGTTGCAACCTTCTATGCCTACGCCGCATGGCGTACAAGTGGGGTTACGAAGTACGTGCTGCTGTTTTCGAGCATTTTGCCGTTATTGACTACGCTGGCGGTGAAAACCTACGCATGGGCACCCCTGCTCGCGCCAAACGGAAACGTCAATGATCTCCTGTTGCTGTTTTCGGTGATAGGTGAGCCGGTACAGTTCGCTCCCGGATTGGTCGGGGCGGTTGTCGGGCAAGTATACAACATGGTGCCGTTCGGAATTCTCGCGATCTACAGCGTGCTTATATCGATCGAAGAGTCGAAAATCGAGGCGGCGAGAGATCTCGGCGCGAGCCGTATCCGCTCGTTTTATGAAGTGGTATTGCCAGAGATAATCCCAGGGATAGCAGTCGCATCGATCATCTTCGTGACGTGGAGCGTCGGCGCATACGCAGCACCGCAGCTACTCGGTGGCGGAGCGGAGCGCTCGTATGCCGTACAGATCGAGAGCTACATGCTCGCAGAGTTACAGTGGGCGTTCGCCGGCGCATTATCGGTGCTAATGCTACTCACCGGAGCCATAGGGGTCCTCATTGCGCTATGGGTTCTGAATCAGTCCGAAGGAGGTGTTCGGATTGCTGGACAGTAGAACCGGTGACCAACTCCAGTTGTACCTGTTTCGGTTCGGATACGCCATGTTAACGGTATTTATGCTGCTACCGATCGCTGTAGTCATCGGGACGTCTTTCAACGAAAGCGGGTCACTGGTGTTTCCGCCCGAGGGAATTAGCTTTGCGTGGTATGTCGAGTTCTTTGCGGATGCCCGGTGGCTGCGGTCCTTCGAAAACAGCCTGATCGTCGCGACAGGAACGATGGTCATATCGACGTTAATCGGATTGACGGCCGCACTTGGTATCGAATTCAGGCAGAACAGAGTCGCGAAATCGATTGTCGGATTGGGGGCCGTGCCGCTGTTTATTCCCCCGATCGTACTGGGCGTGTCTCTGCTATTCTATCTAAGCTTCTTTGGGCTCCAACAGACGTATGTCGGGCTCATTATCGCCCACTCGCTCTGGGCGACGCCGATCGTCTTTTTTGTCATGCAGTCGGTTTTCTCGCGGTTCGACTGGAGCCTGTGGGACGCGGGGCTTGATCTCGGCGCCTCACCGAGACGTTCGTTCCGGTACGTCATGTTGCCAAGTATCAAGACTGGAATCGTCGTTTCGGCGCTGCTTGCCTTTATTGTCAGCCTTCAAGAGTTTGTGATGGCGTTGTTTATCTCGGGACGTGGCACTCGGACACTACCGGTGTTTGCATGGCTTGAGATGCGAACCAATCTTTCGCCGATGGTTAGCGTGGCTTCAACGATATTCGTCTTCATCACCATCGCTGCCATTGGGATCGCCGTCTCGGCATCGAGTTTAAACCGATTGGCCGATTATCTATAACTCGATCAAAAATATTGCAGATTTTTAACTAATCCATCGAATCAGAACGATTACATCACATTATATGCCAGTTAAGACCCTAATCGTCCGTATTTTATCGAAGGCGTTATGATTTGGAATATCCTATACAAAGTATGTCAAGGTGTGATACGGTTTGCCGCCTAGACGGACAAAATGCGCTGATAACCGGAGCCTCAAAAGGTATTGGTAGAGCGATTGCTGTTTCTTTCGCTGAGGCGGGCGCAAACGTCGTTATAAATTACCCAAATGATCAACAGAAGGAAAACGCCCAACGTACTGCTTCGCGAGCGAAACAGTCCTCACCGGAAGATAGCGACGGCACTATTCGGATCATCAAAGCAGACGTCTCCAAGGAGCGGGACGTAGAGCAGATGTTCGATACCGCTGAAAACGAACTGGGGAGTATCACCACACTCGTCAATAACGCGGGTGTATTTTCTACTGCACCGATCACGGAGCTATCGATTGACGAGTGGGAAAGAGTCCTCAATACAAACCTTCGTGGGACGTTTCTGACTATTCGGAGAGCGTTGGAGCCGATGCTCGAGGAAGGGTCGGGTTCAATCATCAATGTCGCCTCGGAACTGGCCTATATCGGTGACGTGGACGTGAGTCATTACGCTGCCTCGAAAGGTGGGATCGTCTCGTTGACTCGGGCCGTAGCGCGGGAAGCAGCGCCCGATGTTCGTGTCAACGCGATCGCTCCGGGACCGGTCGAAACCGACTTGTTGGAACAAACACCGGACGAGCAGCTTGCGGATCAACTGGAGATCCCCGCCCGTCGCGCGGGACAGCCACAGGAGATTGCACCGACAGCTTTGTTTTTGGCCAGTGACGATGCCAGCTATTACTTCGGTCAGGTGCTATCACCCAGCGGCGGCGCTGTAATGAGGTGAATTGGCTCGGGGAATAGTCGTTTCACTGAACTCAGCGCCTAGCACGGCTATCTGAATTATAGAATAGAGAGCGCTAACGAATCGATGTCGGCCAGTCTGTCGCTCGTTGCGGCAAAACAACGCAAGTAGCAACGTTCGCTGACCGAAAAGTGCGTTTCAATATTTGTTCATCTTAGCCGGATTCCATTTTATATGTTCAGATATATCTCGAAATATTAAATACATTGTAGTGAAAAACATGGTTGTGGTAATCATTCCAACTGTTCTTGGGACTACTTTTGCGGTTTTGGCCGCGTTCGGGTGGGCAGGACAGTACGTTTGTATCCGGGTGGGTACCGAAGAGGGATCGGTTCGAGAAGCGATGATCGTGGCCTTTGGTATCAATGTCTTGTTGATACTTCCAGGTGTCGTTTTTTTGTACTATCCTGAGTATGGGTTGACGTTCCGGTCCGCGATCGCGTTCGTCATCGCGGGACTCACTGGTTCGTTTCTATCGCGAATTCTTCAGTTCAAGAGTACCGAGGCAATCGGCGCTTCGCTGACGGCGTCAGTAGTTTCCACGAACGCTCTTATTTCGGCTGTACTTGCGGTCTTGTTCTTGGGGGAAGGGTTGAGCGGTCTTCATTTCGTTGGAATCGTGCTGATCGTGGGAGCAGTCGTGGTACTGTCCAGGGAGACTGCTGAAGGACGGACAGCGTCTAAAAACGAAGCAGTGTCTGCGTCCGCGTTCAGTATCCCGATATTGGCGGCGGTGTTTTTGGCTATTGACCCCATCTTCGTTAAGTACGGGCTCGAACTCGGGACCCCGCCGCTGGTTGGACTCGCTATCATGGTTCTGACTGCAACGGGTGGGTACTACACCACGCTGGCTTGGGACAGTTCACTGGCTATGCAAAAAGCGTTCGAAGCCAACGATCGGATTTGGTATCTCGGTGCCGGGATACTGGGGACGTTCTCGCTCGTAGGATATTTTGCGGCGTTGATGTTATCGCCAGTGGTCGTAGTCGTGCCGATCATGCAAGTGGCCCCTCTGATCGTTGTCGGTATCTCAGCGGTGTTGCTGCCACAGCGGCTTGAAGCTGTTTCGTGGCGTCTCGCTGCTGCTTCAACGGCTATCGTCTGTGGATCGATGATCGTCGTGGTAGCGGGCCAGTAACATCGGCAACAAGGACGGTATCCAGGCCGGTTCGTACGGCTCAATCGCGCTGACCAACGATCGTCGAGAGCGCTTCGAACACGATATTGGCCGCGAGGATGGCAGTAGTGCCGTTGTCGTCATAGGGTGGTGCGACCTCAACGAGATCGAACCCGACCAATTCGGTGTCGGCAAGCGAACGCGTCAGCCTGATGGCTTCCCGGGAGGTCATCCCACCGGGCATCGGAGTGCCCGTGCCGGGTGCATAAGCCGGGTCGAGGGCGTCGATATCGATTGTCGCGAAGGTCGGCCCATCGGTGACGGCGGCGATCCTGTCGCGCATGGCATCGATGCCCCGTTCGGTAACAGCTTCGATCGTGTGGTATTCGATCCCGGCGGATTCGAAGCGTTCGATGTCCTCCTCTCCGTAGAGTCCGCCCCGGTCGCCGATCCGAATCGATCGCTCGGGATCGATAAGTCCCTCTTCGATCGCCGTATGGACCGTCGTTCCGTGGTTGTGTGCCTCGCCGAAGAATTCTGTCCAGAGATCGGAGTGTGCGTCGAACTGAACGAGACCGACCGGCCCATACTCCTCGGCGATCGCCCGCAAAACTGGTAGCGTCGTGGAGTGGTCGCCACCAAGCACGGCTGGTGTCGCCCCGCAATCGAGCACGTATCCGATCCGCTCTTCAATCTCTTCGAACGTCCGTTCGATATAGCCGGGGACGGTCGGCACATCACCGTGGTCAACGAGTTCGATAGCCTCGAGATTCGTCTCTAGTACGGGATTATACGGTTTCAGAAGTGTCGAAGCAGCCCGGATCGCTCGCGGACCGAAACGCGCACCAGGTCTATAGGTGGTCGCATCATCGAAGGGGATTCCGACGACTGCGACGTCGGCGGGTTCCGTTTCCAGTTCGGTTACGTGTGCTGTCCGCATGAACGTCGAGATACCCGCGAACCGCGGGACTTCCTGGGGGTCAATCACGTCGGTCACCTCGATCGAAAGAAACCGTCTTAGTTGTGTCGCCATCGAAGGTTGCGGTTCGTTCCGAGTGAGCGATCGGAGTCCCGCGTTTCAAGACTAGAGGGCGGACGGGTTGTGTGCGGAGCGTATCGAACGCTGTCCGGCTATCGTACACGACAATCGAGCCTTCCTCGCCTTCGGTCAATTCGTTTGTCCCAAGACCGTACACCTCCGCGTTTCCATTTATTAACATATCCCACAAGGCGGGTACGTCATCGGAACCGTTCATGTGAGCGAAGTGGACGAGTACGAACGCTGTTTTCAGTGGATCCCCGTCTCCGTAACTATGGAAGTGGTCCGCTATATCGTCCTGTCCGATTCCGACCGTTACGCCCTCCTCTCGAAGTCGTTTTATTCGCGTATGTCCTCGTCGGCGCGGATAGTCATCATACCGGCCCTGAAGGACAGCGTTCGCCATCGGATTGGTCACGACGCTGAGTCCGCTTTCGGCCATCAAGCGAACTAGCTTGTCCGCATACGCGTTCGGGTACGAATGGAGTGCGGTTGTATGACTGGCGGTTACACGTTCGCCGAGACCGCGCTGTAGCGTTTCACTGGCCAGTACGCCAGTATTCCGCGATCCAGGATCGTCAGTTTCGTCGATGTGAACATCGACTGGAACGTCGTACTGTTCGGCCAGATCAAGAACGGTCCGAACGTGCTGTGCTCCGTCTTCACTGATGTGTTCGCGGTGGGGGATGCCACCGGCCACATCTAACCCGCGCTCAAGTGAGCGCTCGTACCGGTCTAGTAGCGCTTCGTCACCGGTATGGAGACACCCCATTGGGAAGGCCACAATCTGGAGGTCAACGGTGTCGGCCATTTCATCTTTCACTTCGAGGAGAGCATCGATTCCGGTGAACGCCTCTTCGCCAGTATTCACGTCGATATGTGTACGGACACGTGTAATCCCATTGACAGCAAACCACCGGAGTACCTTCTTCGCTCGTCGCTTGTAGTCGGCTTTATCAAGTTGCTCCCGGGTCTCTTCCCAGAGACGCCAGCCTTCCTCGAGAGTCGCCGATTGGTTCCAGCGTGGGATACCGGCCGTCAACGCCGAAAATAGATGCGTGTGTGGCTCTACCAGAGTTGGTGAGACGACGCGTCCGTCAGCATCGTATTGTTGATCAGCATCGAACGATCCGGAGTCCCCGTCTCCCGCAGGAACAATCCGGTCAATGACCCCGTCGTGAATCTCGATATCAACTGGGCCCTTTGGAGCAAACTCAGACGTGCTGATCGGTCGACAGTTCTGAACTAGATAATCTGTCACGCACCTACTATTGAAGAGAGACATAAATAGCCGTCCGAAGGCGTCAAATATTGTCTCGCTTGGGCTACATTTTACTATTTATTAATTTCTGAGTAGTATTTGAAAAACTATACTTAATAATTATCGCGTAGCGGGCTACTAGCTACCAGTTCACGAAACATTTCGCCGACAAAGCGCTTGTTACCGGTGGACCACATGGTCAGGTGTGGATGAGCACTGCGTAGCACCGTGCTGTAAACGACCACGGGTCAGGTGACCCGTGGAACTCTCGCTGTTTCCTTTAGATACAGAGTCAGTCGAAACGGATCGAGGGACAGTCCTCTACGGTGGCTCCATCTCCCGTGTGCGGTGACTGTTCGGACACACGTGTCGGTGGGAAACACGTACTCTTTGCTGTTTGAATCTGATTCTCGTATTTTGGGTTGTGCTCCCGTCAGAGTAATCAGATATACTGCGATAAACCTGGTTTATCATAATATGCCTGAAATATATCGTCCAGCGGAACTGTAGCTGATACTATGTCGACGAGCGACATAGACAGTACCCACGCAACGATCACTCAGTTCACCGATCCGATGTGTACGTGGTGTTGGGGGTCGGAGCCAGTTATTCGGCGGCTACAGACGGCATACGGCGACCAGATCCGGATCGAATACGTTATGGGTGGACTCGTCAAGGATTTCGACGACTTCTACGATGCCGCAAACGGCATCTCAGATCCGGAGGATGTCGCGCCCCATTGGCTGGAGGCATCTGAAATACATGGCATGCCGGTTGACACACGGATTTTCGACGTGGACCCGGCACAATCGACCTATCCCGCTAGCGTGGCGTTCGTGGCCGCACGTCAACAAGACAAGCAACTGGCCGGTCAGTACCTGCGGGCGCTCCGTGAAACATACGTGACACGGGTTCGAAACGTCAATACTCGGGAGGTACAAGTCGAGTTAGCGGCATCCATCGGGCTGGACGTCGATGAGTTCGTCACGGCGCTTGATGATGGGAGCGCCAGATCCGAATTTGAGGACGATCTGTCTCGAACTCGGGCGGCCGGCGTACGGGCGTTCCCCACATACCACATAGCGGGACCGAATGGCGAGCGGCAGGCGGCAGGCTTTCGATCCTTCGACGACCTGGAAAGCGATCTGGCAGCTGTTGCGCCCATGATAGAGCAGTCGTCGCCCCCACCGATCGATCAATTTGTCGATAAGTACGGCCCTGTTGCGACCCGGGAGATCGCAGAAGTGTATGAGATGGGCCACGGCAAGGCACGGCAGACGCTCGAATCGCTCGCTGACAATGGCGCTCTGGATCGTGAGTCGCGTGGAAACGGACTGTTTTGGAACACTCAAGGCGGTGAGAACTGATGGGAGTCCTTCACAACGGTGAGTGGAAACCTGACGCCGTTCGAAGTCAGTACGACCACGACACGTTCGATGACCGTATCCAGAACACCGCCGGTGCGGAGTTCCCAGTGGAGAGCGGCCGGTACCATCTCTACATTTCCCGCGCGTGCCCGTGGGCCCACCGAGCAGCCCTAACTCGGCGACTTCTCGGTCTCGAAGAAGTCGTTTCAGTCGATGTAGTTGATCCAGTCCGCCACGATCAAGGGTGGGAGTTCACTCCCGAGAAGGCGGGCTGTACACCCGATTCGATCAACGGTTACGACAGGCTCTATGAAGTGTTTCAAGCGGCTGCCCCGGAGTACACTGGGCCTGTCACAGTTCCAGTACTCTACGATACCGAAACGATGATGATTGTACACGAAGAGTCGGCCGAGATCGCACGGATGCTCGCCGCGGAATTTGGGGCGTTTGCGACGACGGATAGAGAGTTGTATCCAGTTTCGATGCGTGACCGCATCGACGATGCGATCGACGAGATCCATGCGTCGATCAACGCTGGTGTGTACCGTGCCGGGTTCGCTGACTCTCAAACAGAGTATGAAACTGCCGTTCGGGAGCTGTTTGAGGCGATGGCGCGGTGGGATGACATTCTCGCTGATCGTCGCTACGTCGTTGGCGATCAATTGACGCTTGCGGACGTATTCTTATTCCCGACGCTGTATCGATTCGACGCTGTCTACTACACGCATTTCAAATGTAACACCCGTCGGCTGGTCGATTTCGATCAACTTTGGGACTACACCAGAGATATCTACCAGACGCCAGGGGTTGGGGAGACCTGCAATATGGATCACGTCAAGGCCCACTACTATCGCAGTCACGACGATATCAACCCGACAGGATTCGTTCCAGTCGGGCCGGACGTGGACTGGATGGCGCCCCACCATCGGGACGAACTGTCGTAAAATGCCCCAGAGCGGTGACCACCGGAACAGATGGATATCTCGAGAAGACACAGAACCAACAGCCGAAACCGGCTTTGGTTGAGGAATTGCCGCAAGTATAACATTGGCGAGGCGTAGCACTTGGCGGGGTTCCGCCAGTCGTCCTACGGTCGTGCTCGGAACGAGTCTGGTTACGTATGTGGCGAAGGCTGGTGGGTTCTAGTAACTGGACCGAATCGAACCTCTGTGTCAGGACAGGGGGCGATTGAGGCCCTCTCAGATATATCATCGTCGCTGTCATTTCGGTTCGGCTGCTGGACGGCGGGCCGACCGAGTGTGCAGCCGGAATCGTTGTGGTACTTATTTCCCATCGGACCGAGGGCGTCTCGTTTGCGATAGCTTCGGGCGTCTGGACGCTGTTGATTCTTCGGGGGAGGGTACTCGGATGGTATAATCAACGATCATCGCCGAATTAGGTCAATTCAAATGCACTTATCGGACATGCATCGGCCGTCTACCATAACGTCTTTTCAGACCTCCAAATGGATAAATAGGCCATATACAGACAAGATTGGTTCCGGTTTATTACGGTAAACCTGGTTTAGTATAACTTGCCTGAAATATTTTTAATTGGCGTATGTCTCTCGATACGCGACGATGTCACCAACCGACTTCCGACACGCTGCTGTCGGAACGACGCTGTCGAACAGTACACAACCTATTCGCCGCTCAGCAGGAGGTGAGGCGTGATGGCGCTTCCCGCCGCCGCAGCCGACGTAGCGTTCCTGCTCGGTCGGGCGCTATTCGCCCTTGTCGTCAGCTATCTCGCGCTCGGTAACCTCCTCAATCTTGACTCATCGATCGGTTACGCCGAGAGTAAGGGCGCACCACTGGCGTCCATTACGGTACCGCTGGGTAGTCTGGGATTGATCGCTGGCTCGCTCGCGGTCCTCGTCGGTGTCTACCCAGCAGTCGGTGCGGTAGCGACCATCGGCTTTCTCATCCCGATCACGGGCATCATGCACGACTTTTGGACGATGGACGGACAGGACAGACAGAACGAACAGATCCACTTCCTGAAGAACGTCGGTCTGATCGGCGCGGCCTTGGTCTTCTTGGGACTGACGACGATGGAGTGGCCGCTGGCAATCGGGATCGGACTCTGATCGGCGATGACGGCGACTGACACTTCGGGGAAGCAGGAAACCACGATCGGCGTCCCGTGGCGATCGCCGGCATTAATCGCTATCCTTGCAGCCACGCTAATGACACCGATGGACGTGCCGTTGATCAGTCCGGCACTCCCTGAGGTGCAGGCTATGTTCGGCGTCACTGAATCCAGAGCCGGGCTACTGATCACACTGTATGCCCTCCCAGGGATACTGTTCGGCCCAGTCATCGGTATCCTCGCTGACCGGATCGGTCGCCGGTACGTCCTTTCCAGTTGTCTCGCACTGTTTGGCCTGGCCGGGACCGCGATCGCGTTCACGAACGATTTTTCGATAGCGCTGGGGTTGCGTGTCCTCCAAGGGATAGCTGCTGGAAGCATCCTCTCTGCGTTGGCGATGACTGCCGTCGGTGACCGATACACCGGCCACCAGCACGATGCTGTAATGGGTGTCACGTCGGCGATGCTCTCGTTGGGAACGGCTGCGTATCCAGTCATCGGAGGCTATCTCGCTGCACAAGCCTGGAACGCCCCGTTTCTCATGTACGCGCTCGCCGTTCCAGTCGCAGGGTTAGTGTTCCTCGGGCTAGATGATCGTGGATCTCAACCGGATTCGAGCACTGGTGGCTACATCCGAGCAGCGTTGCGTACCGTTCCAGTCCGCCGAGCGGTCGCACTGTACGCCATCATGTTCGTTTCTTTTGCTCTCGTCTTTGGTGGATTGTACACGGCGCTTCCGTTCTATCTCGTGGACAGGTTTGACTTCACCCCAACAACCGTGGGACTCTTCACTAGTGTCGTGTTGTTGGTAACTGCTATCGTCTCGACGCAGAACGGACGCCTTGCTGCCCGCACGAGAGTGACGACCCTCCTTGCGGTTGGGTTCACGTTCTACGCTATCGGCTTCCTAGGCGTCGCCTTCGCGGGCGAATTACCGGTCCTTGTCGGTGCCCTCGTTGTATTTGGCGTCGGAAGCGGATTGGTTACGCCGACGTTGTTTGCCGCAATCAGCTCTCTGGCACCCGATCACGTCCGAGGTGGTGTGATGAGCCTCCAGACAACGACGATCGGAGTAAGCCAAGCAGTCGGGCCTGCACTGTTCACGTTAATAGCCAGTACAATCGGTTATCAGGGCGTCCTCGTCGGTGCGAGTGGGAGTGCTGGTCTCGGGGCCACTGTACTTGTTGTCTGGGCAGTTAGCTCCTGACATCCACGCCTAATTTTATACGATATTGAGTTGTTTTCCCATGTATGGTCGACGAGCTAGCCAACGAGACTAGCGCCGTCACTGATGCCGAAGCGGCGTTCATGACACTGAGCCACGACCTCAGATTGGAGATCCTGCTCGCGTTGTGGGATGCCCCGGATTTTTCGTTGTCCTTTTCAGAACTCCGGAAGGCCGTAGGCGAGCGGGACTCGGGGAGTTTTACCTATCACCTCTCGGAGTTACAGGGCCACTTCGTCGCCGAAACCGATATCGGGTACGAACTCCAGTACCCCGGCCACCGCGTGTTGGATGCGATTCAAAGCGGGGTTTTCCATGAGAAGGCCACTGTCGAGCCGATCGAACTCGATACTGAGTGCCGTGAGTGCGGCGGACGCCTGACCTTCGAGTACGGCACGGATTACATCGCCAGGATCACGTGCCCCGACTGTGAGAACCGTGCACTGGAGTGGCCGTTCGATCCCGGTGGAACGGTCGATCGAGGGCCTGAGGCGATCGTCGATGCGTTCGACCGACGGACACGACTCGTCTGGTCGTGTGCGCTCGACGGCGTGTGTCCGTTCTGTGCTGGTCACGTCGCTCGTGAATTCGCCAGTCGGGTTACCGATCATGGCACCTGTATCGGTGTGCTTGAAGAACTGGATCGGTACGACGAATACTTCGCTCGCGACCATCCGGCCGTCGTCTCCGTTGACTGCGAGCGGTGTAGCTTCTACAGTTTCATTCCGGTTGGCGTTCTATTATTGACACGCCCACTCGTCACAGAACAACTCCGAGGAGCGGGTCTCAGCGTTCGGGAAACACCGCTGTGGGGCCTTGGATTCGTGGTTGACGCCGATGCCATCAGTATCAATACGGCTGCCCCGACGAACGTTGAAGTCAGAATCTTGGATACCGACAGCGACCTCGCTTTCGTTGTTGACGATTCTTTTGCGGTTTCGCCGAAGGAGGTTACGTGAAAGTATACGATAATTTACTGGAACGTGTTTCACCGAGAGTTTAACATACTATAGTACGTGGAATTTAACCAGCTATGGAAGTAACCACTGGCAAACATATCGTCGCACTGTGTGGGAGTCAGCGCAACGGGAGTTACACTCGGCTGGCACTCGAACGGACACTGGCAACTGCGGAGGCTCACGGTGCCACGACCGACCTCGTCGACGTGGGCGCGCTGGAGCTCCCCGTCTTCGATCCGGATCACACCGACGCGGGTGACGCAGAAACCCTCCGTAAACGCGTTCGGGCTGCTGACGGCGTCGTGCTAGGTACGCCGATGTATCACGGCTCGTACTCGTCGCCGTTGAAAACTGCGCTCGATTACTGCGGCTTCGACGAGTTCGAAGAGACGACCGTGGGGCTGTTGGTCGTCTCCGGTGGCGGCTTTCCGACGCCGGCGCTGGAACATCTTCGATCCGTTGTCCGTGCGCTGGATGCGTGGGTGCTCCCGCACCAGGTCGCAATTCCCAACTCACACAGCGCGTTCGAGGACGGACGCGTGATCGATGAGGGTCTGATCGAGCGTATCGAGACGCTCGGGCGTGATATCGTCGAATACGCGGGCGTCGAATCGTATCCCGAAACCGCGACTGCATGCGCCGTGCCGACGGCTGATTAACCATGTCCGCCGAAACCGACTCACGACAACACGAAATCGAGACGCAAAACGCAGCGGCCTGTCCCGTCGTTGAGGCGATCGAACAGGTCGGGACACCGTGGCGGCTGAACGTCATCTACGCGCTTCGAGAGGGCGAACAGCGCTTCAACGATATCAAGCGAGCCACGGAAGCCCGCTCGAAGACGCTCTCGGATGCGCTCGAGGAACTGGTCGAGAACGATGTCGTTGCCCGGCGAATGGAAGCGGATGCGCCGGTCGCCGTCTACTACGAGCTCACTACGAAAGGCGACGAGCTGCTCGATGTCCTCTCGGAGCTTGATGAGTGGGCCCGAGACTGGGGCAAAAAAGTCCCGCAGAACAGATTTGAGCGGTGACCGACAACAAATTCAATTTAAAAGAAAACGCAGCAGGGCCGGGAACGACACGAACAGTGAAGCGAGGGACCAACAACCGTATTTGCGTTCTGGTTGACAGATTTGAATCAAAAAGCCCCGACAACGGGCGGTCTCAGCGTCAGTGACTTTTTGGACGATACTCACGGCTGACGACCTTCCACTCACCGGTCCGGTATCGCCAGACGTTGATGAGCGCCGGCACTCCCGCGCCGAGAACGAGCGCGCCGTACAGCCCCGCGACGCCGAGCGGCGAGACAAGTCCGGCCGCAGCAACCGGAAGCGCGACCGCGTACTGGCCGACGACCGTGGCGACAAATGGCCAGCGCGTGTCGCCGGCACCGCGGAGCGCCCCGACAAGAGCGCCGTTCGCACCCAAAAGCACCGCCGTTACGGCACTCACGCGAACGAAGACGGCGGCCTGGGCGAGTTCTCCCGGCTGAGAAACGAACAGTCGCGCGATCCACGGTGCCGTCAGGAAGACTGCCGCACCGGCAGCGAAATGCACGATAAACGAGAGCCGGACGATCGCCCCCCCGTAAGCGGCCGCTTCGGTCTCGTCGCCGCCACCGAGTTCTTGCCCGACGAGCGTGCTCGATGCGGTCGAAAAGCCCCAACTGAAGCTGACGAGGAGATCACGGACGCGCCGTCCGATCTCGAAGGCGGCGACGACGACCGGACCGAAGGTGCCGGCGATCCAAAGCAGCGGGAAGATAATCGCCATCTCGCCGATTCCACGGGCGATCAGCGGCGCGGAAACGGTGACCAACTGCGTGCCGAGTTCGCGGTCGATCTGCGGGCCGCCGAAACTGAAGGTGACCGGGCTTGGTTTCATCCCCGGGACCGGATACGAACCGCCGAGCACGCCCCAACCGAGGACGACCGTGACGACTGCGGTCGAAATGAGCGTCCCGAGTGCGACGCCGGCGACGCCCATCCCAGCGAGAACGAAGGCAACGCTCAAGAGGATATTCAGAACGCCGCCGGTCGCCCGGACGATCATCGGCGTAAACGTGTCCCCGACGCCGGCATAGGTCCGACTCATGAGGAGGTTCAGATACTCGAATCCGAGGGCCGGCGCGACGATGACGAGGTAGGTGACGCCGTGGCCGACCGGCACCGGCTCCGATCCGAGGACCCGGATTAGCGGCTCGGCCAAAAGGCCGTAGACGGCCGATACCGGAATAACGATCGCGAGCGCGATCCAGACGCCCTGTTTGACGACCAGCGAAGCTCGACCGGTTTCATCACCGCCGTAGTTCTGTGAAATCAGTGCGACGGCCCCGCCCGCGAGGCCAATGCCGACGAATTTGCCCAACGTCCAGTACGCATAAGCGTAAGCAAGTCCCGCAACCGCCGCCGAACCGACCGCCCAGCCGACCAGCGCGAGGTCGACAGTCTGTTTGGACATGATCGCAAATCCAGTGACGATCCGTGGCCAAGAGAGCGACACTGTCCGGTCCAGACGCTCACGGTCGATGACTCCAACCCACGTCAGCAGTGCCGCGATGCGCTGGTAGAACACTATTCCGATCAACGAGCGAGCGTGACTTTTTGCTGTTGGTTCTGTACCGCTCGGGATCACAGTCGGCTAGAGGGGATGGATCTTGGGACCGCCGCTCGGGTAGACACGCGGCCACGCCTCCAGCCAAGGTCGTGGCCGGGGCGGTCAATGAGAGCGGATCGGTACGCCGGGCACTGGGCTGAAGCAACCGATCCGCTTCCGGGGATCGATAGCTTGCCGATAGCCTCTAGATGTCCCGCCCGCCGTCGACCTCAAGGGCGGTGCCCGTTATCATAGCCGCTTGCTCGCTGGCGAGGAAGACTGCGGCGTTTGCGATGTCGTCTGGTTCGGCGAGTCTGCCGAGCGGAATCGTACCGGCTATCCCCTCGACACTCAGATCGTCGCCGGTGAACTTCGGTAGCATATCCGTGTTGGTCGCGACCGGACAGATCGCGTTGACGCGGATGTCGTCTTCGGCGAGTTCGTAGGCCAGCTGCTTTGTGAGCGTTATCATTCCCCCTTTCGAGGCGGAGTACGCCGATAGACCGGTTCGCGGACGGATCCCCGCCGTCGACGCCGTGTTGAGAATGACGCCACCGTCCTGCTCGCGCATGTGTGGGACGGCGTGTTTCGCACCCAGGAAGGCGCTCTTGAGATTGATGTCCTGGATTTGATCCCAGGTCTCTTCGGTCACGTCCTCAACGGGAGTCGATTGCTGCGGGATGCCGGCGTTGTTATGAAGCACGTCGATCCGGCCGAACCGCTCCACAGTGCGATCGACGAAGCGAGAGACGTCCGCTGAGTCGGACACGTCGGCAGTGAGAGCGATCGCCGTCCCGTCGCCGGCATCGGTAATATCCTCCACCGTCTCGGTCGCCGCGTCGTCTTCGATATCGACCACGACGACGTTCGCATCGTGTTCGGCAAACAGTCGGGCTGTGGTGCGGCCCATTCCTGACCCGGCACCCGTGACGATTACGCTTTTGTCAGTGAAATCCATGTGCGATGGCCATCACTCCCCCTTATGAAATTAGCTCCGATCCGTTCCGTTCCAATTGAAAACTGACGGCATCTACGCCGCGACGGGAGCAGGAACGAACTCTCTCGACCAAGCGTGTCCGCTGGCTGGAAAGACTGCCAGTCCCCGGCTCAACGGGTGGCGATGGTGGCGTACGTTTTAGAGTCGAATAACGGGGGCGGGTTAAATACGTTGCACGTATGCCATCGATGGACATTTGAGGGCCCGAGTTGACAAGTATTTTATTTATGACTCTGATCGTCCCGTTTGACGGGTCAGCGCTGTCCAAAACGGCGCTTGTACGAGCGGTACAGTTTCAGACGGTCCTAAACGAGGAGGTCCATGTACTCAGTGTGATTCCAAAAAACAACACTGAATACGCCAGAGAGCGGGGATGGCTGGATGATACAGCGTCATTCGATCCTGAGGCAGTAGTCTCGTCTCTTCGTAGTACCGTGTCGAAAATCGCCCCGAATAGTGAGTTTCACTACGTATTTGTCGATAGGTACGCCCCGAGAGGAACGATTGCAGGGCGTATCAAAAAGTTCGTCGAAAAACACAACGGGACGATAGTGTTTCTTGGAAGTGAAAACGCGGGTCGGATCATAACTGCATTTACCGTCGGACAGTCCGTTGCGGGCGGTCGGTCGTACGACACTTACATAATCACGAACGAGGACCTACCGGAGATTGAGGCGCTCGATGACGAGCAACCGCTCGACGAATTACGGTCTTGAATCGACTTGCAGGGCGTTCTCCGTTGCCTCAGCTTTGACTCTGGCGACACGAGTATAAATTTGGCTGGCGCGGTTTCAATACGCAGTTTTCGGCGTCGCGGGCTCGTCTTCGCGCTGGTGGTTGTCTATTGGAACCTCCCAGGAGACCGGATGCGATTGTATCCGTTCAGACATCCACCCTCCGCTGGAATGTGCCCCGGAGGTCGGTCCGTGATTGGTGAGACGAAACGCCCCGAAGGCTGCGTCAAATCAAAGAGATCCCACCCGAAGCGAGCAAAGCGGGGCCGCTCACCTGTTTGTCTGTCTGACGGCAACTAGCACAACGCCGAGCAGTGCGACGGCCGTGACAAACACGCCGAATCCGGGTTGGTCTTCTGTCTCGTCATCGCCAGTCGTACCGCTGTCGGCATCGGACCCGCCGCCGGCTGGCTCGTCCTCGCTATCATCGGTTGTACCGTCTTCGCCGTCGTCCTGTTCGCCGCTATCGGTTTCAGTATCATCGTCTGTCATGCCGTCGTCGTCGCCATCGGTGGTGTCGTTATCGGCGATGCCACCGTCGTCTGTGCCGCCGCCATCAGAATCGCTGTCGTCGCCGTCGGTCTCGTCGCCATCGGTCTCGTCGCCATCGGTCTCGTCGCCATCAGTCTCGTCCTGTCCGGACGAATCGTCGGCTGTCGTCGACGAAATAGTGATTGTCGTCGAGCGGGTGGCCTCGCCGAAGTCGAGATCGTCCTCGCCTTCGACCGTGAACGTGTACTCTCCCCTATCGACAGCACCGGGGCTGATACCGATCGTCCCTTCGCCGCTGTCAGTCGCCAGGTATCTGCTTTCACCGTCGGCCAAGAGCTCGTTCGTGACGTCGACACCGTCGTCGTCTTCGATAATCAGTTCGAGCCGTTCGGCCTCACCGAAGTTGTAGGCGACCGCAACCTCGGATTGGTCCTGGCTGGGCATGAGGGTACCGCCGTTGACATCTGCACCGTTGTTGTTGTTGACATCGAAGGTAGTAATCCGTGCCGTCTGGACGGTGATCTCGGTCCCGGAACCGTCGCTGTAGGACCCGAGGGGCTGATCCGCAGGGATCGGCAGACCGAGGGGTTCTCCTTCCGAGGCACCGCCCGTCCGCTCGAGGCTACTCGGAGAAACCGCATTCCCGTCCGGTGCGTAGATACTGATCCCCCTTTCGCCTTGATACAGCGTCGCCCCGTCGGTGACGTTGCCAGTGCCAGCGTCTCTATTCCAATCGAAGCGTCCCGACTTGAGCGTGAACTCGAAGCTAGTGTCGAAGGCCTCATCGATGACTGTGTTGCCACTGTCGGCGAATCGAACCGTCACGCCTCTGGATAGGTCGCCGGGAAGCCCGGCCGTATCGACGGGTGGGTTCTCGACGTTATCGATCACGACATACACGGTCTCGCCGGTACTGATATTGAGATCGGACCGGAGGGTGATGTTGAGAGTATCCCTTCGGGCGTCAACGCTTTCGGCATCACGCTCGGTCGAGCTATTGCCGACAGTGACATCACCAGCGGACACACCATCGAGCACGAAGTCACTGTTAGTTATGTTGACTACGGTGGCGTCTGCAGTCGCATCGAGGCTTGCCGAGGCGTTGATCGTCGTGGTTGTCGATCCCGCTCCGATAGCAGTCTGGTCCGCTGACAGTTCCTGGTTGGTTGCCGCTGCAGCGCCGCCGCTGAAAGCGATACCGGCCGCGATTATCGAGACGATCACCAACGTTGTCAGAAAGCCCACGCGGAGTCGCGCTGTCCTGTTAGGCATGGTTTGAATATGTTGGGGTCCGAAAGCGACAATAGTTTTCCGAACGGTACGCCGACGAATACGTTATACCGATGGCCGTCATGCGACGGTGTTCGTGAATCGGCTATCTGCTGCTTTGCTATGGGATTAGTTGATTACTGCGTTGAATTGGGGGCTGCGTTCGGCTTGGCCAAGCTACTACGGACTGGCTTCAAACTCTGTTTTCTCCTGTATGAGATCTCCGTAATGTGTTCTATTGGTAACAGTGGAAGTTGATTGTGACCGGCAGGTGATCCGATGGATAGCGGTCAGCTTCTTTGGTGGCGTCAACATCGTATTGCGGTACTGTGACATCTGGTGTTACGAAGATATGATCGATTCGCTGCCCGGATCGGAGGTTTTTGAAGTCGGTATGCGTGGTTGCTGGCCCCGAATGAGATTTCCCGAGTTCACGCGCATCGGTAAGTTGCCGGTCGAAACCATCGGCTACGAGCCGGTGATACGCAGGATCATCCGGAGTCGCATTACAATCACCCATCACGATGACAGAGTGCGATTCAGGCAGTGAATCGACTCGTCGACGAAGGAGGTCAGCACTGCGTAATCGTGCGCGCCGCCCTCGGTGATCAAAATGCAGACTATACGCGGTGATTTCGGTTTCACCCGCGGCATCTCGGAACCGGGCCTCTGTCGCGACGCGGGGATATGCAGCATCCCAACCAACGCTTTCGGGCTCTCCCGATTCCGAGAGCCAGACCGTCTTCGCCTCGGTAAGTGTGAGTCCAGAGCCGTATCCGATTGGGTTGTGTTCACCGGTTCCAGGGGTGTCTGCGACGCCGATCCACTCGTATTCCGGAAGTGCTGCAGCGATGTCGGTATGCTGCTGGCCGACACATTCTTGAAGTGCGATAATGTCCGCATCCGCGTCTTTGAGCCGGGTAACGACGCCGTTGCGACGGTTCGACCAGCTGTTTTCATCATCGTCGAGTACCGCATGACGGACGTTATAGCTTACCGCAGTAAACGACCCCATTAGGTATTGATAGGCTGGATACTAATTGAACGCTGTGATGATGACCGTTCTTTCCGAGATCTACAGGCAGGGCAGGCCGAATGCCTCGGTGCCTGTCGAGGTCGAAGCGGCGTTTCAGTGATACGAGTGCGCGGGCGCAGAGTCATGAGACAGCAAGAGCTTCGGTGTCGCCAGCGATCCGCCCTCGACAGCGACTCTTCGCTGACTGGACTTACTGCCTATGTAATTTCGAGGACTGCCCACGCATCAAAGATGCAGACACGATCCCGACTCGGGGGGTAGAGGGTCCTCAATGTGATTGGCTGAGAACGGATTCAGTACGAGCCTAAAGCACGGACGAGCGATTGAATAGCCTCCAGACGATAGATTAATCACCTACTCGCTTCACGCCATGTCGCATTCTGATTACCCCGTCCCTGGCTTGCCGACACCTGATCCCGAATATGACCCCGAGCAGGTCGTTGGGATACAGCTTGAGGCGCTTGCTGACAACGACGATCCAGTCGAAAACGCCGGTATCAAGACTGCGTATAACTTCGCCTCGCCGGCTAACCGCCGGGTGACTGGTCCTCTTGACCGGTTTGTCAGCATGGTCGAAGGAGATCGGTACGCGCCGATGATTGATCACGTTGAGGCGAACACTGATCCACTCGAGCGGACCGGCGAGCAAGCCGAACAACGGGTAACTCTCACTGGTCCCGATGGACGGACAGTCACGTACCAGTTCGGCCTCTCGATATGCAACGAGGGGGCGCTTCATGGCTGCTGGCTTACTGACCGTGTGAGTAAATGACTCTCCTCGTTCGAGATGGGCTGAAATCGTTGAACAGGCGGAGTGTAAGTGTTAATAGCATCAAGAGCCGAAGATAGACGTGACCGACCAACCAGCATACATTGCGGTACTCACAGATGAAGAAGAGTACGATGGCGAGCAGACGACCGAGTTGCCGGTCATTGATTACGAGTTTGTCGGGAGCATGTATATGTTCGAGCTAGCGGATGGGACGTCTCGGTCGCTCGGGACCGGGATCGTCGAAAACGTCCGCCCAACCGATGAATAAGTCGTGACTGGCGGACTGCACAGCAGATCACGTCCTCTAAGCCCTGCACAATTCGGCCTCCCGATTTCGGGATAGATACCCCGATTTCGGCGTTTTTGACAAGTGCCCGTTTGTAAATAGCAAGGAGAGTACCCGCGCCTTCCGGAGGAGGATGTCAATCGACTATAAATAGTGATAATTGCACAGCAGGGTTGAGTTAGTCTAAGTATAAAAGCGTGTATTTCATTATTTGTAATGCAACTTGTTACTATATAACATGCTTTCATAGAGACGAGTGGACAGTAATCGGTGTCCACAATCAAAGTGATCACAAATGACAACTGTATTCGGCGTATTTGGGCCACAAGCATTCGTCGTTCTGGTCGTCGCTGTCATCGGCGCTATCCCGGTAGCACTGTACTATGAGAAAACCCCCAAATGGTTCCTCGTCCCGTACGGGTTCCTTTTGATTGCTGCCTTCGCGACGAACTTTGAAAACGTATTCTTACCGGATACGCTGAATTTCATCGAACACCTCGTCGGGAACATGGGGGCAGGAATCGCGTTTGCCCTCGCAGCGTACATGTACAGACAGCGATCGATCACTACCGACGATGACACCCAACGAACGGGGGTGTAACCGATGGTAGTCGAACAAATCATCCCGTTGTTTGACGCGATCGGTACGCTCGGGTTCATCGCCGCAGCGGCTATCGGCCTCAAAAATTACCGAGACACCGACCTCGAACGGACGTTTTGGGCGACATTCGTCGTCGTCTCTATCGCCGGCGGCCTCTGGATGGGGCTCGTGACCGTCGAATGGATCGGCATCCAAGGCGAACTGATGGATACGCTTAGCACAGCGCTCCAAACGATCGTTATCGGCGTCTTCGCTATCGGATCAATCGGTACAATGGCCGTCGTTCAGGATCTAAAAGAATCACAGTCACAGACGGAACGACAGCGCCGCCAGGCAGAGCAGGCTCGCAAAGAAGCCGAGGAGGCACAGAAAGCCGCACAGGAGGCTCAACAGCAAGCTGAGGAACTGAATACGCATCTCCAAGACAAAGCCGCCTCGTTTGGTACGACTATGGCTGCCGCCGCTGACGGCGATCTTACTCAGCGGATGGACCCAGAGAGCCGAAGCTCGGCGATGACAGACATCGCTGAGGCGTTCAACGAGATGCTCGATGAAATAGAGGAAACCTTCGTACAGCTCCGGTCGTTTGCGGACGAGGTGGCAACATCCAGCGGCGAAGTTACTGCTGGCACCGAGGAAGGCCAAAACGCAAGCGAGCAAGTCACAAGATCCATCCAGGAGATTTCGGCGGACGCAGAAGCACAGTCCGAAAACCTCCAGGGGATCAGTGCCGAGATGCAAACACTCTCCGGAACAGTCGAAGAGGTTGCCGCGTCGGCTGACGAAGCCGCAACACAATCGAAAAAGGCCGTCGAAATCGGCCAGCGTGGCCAACAGGCCGCCGCGGATGCCATGGATGAGATGTCCACGATCGATGAAAAATCACAGGACACGATCGAGGAGATCGAGACGCTCGCGGATGAGATCGATGAAATAAGCGAGATCGTCGATTTGATTACGGACATCGCCGAACAGACCAATATCCTGGCACTGAATGCCTCAATCGAGGCGGCCAGAGCGGGCGAAGCCGGTGAAGGGTTCTCAGTCGTTGCCCAAGAAGTCAAGCAACTGGCCGAAGAGGTCAACGAAGCGACGGAAGACATCGAGACACGCATCAGCGAGATCCAGTCAATCTCTGGACATGCGGTTACGGACATCCAAGAGATGGGAGCCAACATCGATTCAGGGACCCAAACGATCGAAAAAGCGCTTGGAGCCTTGGACGAGGTCGCAAAAAAGGTCGAAGATTCGAACCAAGGTATTCAAGAGATCAGCGCAGCCACCGACGATCAGGCTACGTCGACTGAGGAGGTGGCGAGTATGGTTGAAGACGTTGCTGAATCTGCTGAGCAGGTGAGTGCCGAATCTGACAATGTTTCGGCGGCAGCCGAAGAACAAACGTCCTCACTCACGCAGGTCGCCCAGAGTGCCCAGACGCTTACCGAGCAAGCGGACTCGCTTAAAAACCGGCTTGATATGTTCAGAGTTGGGATCGAACAGACCGCTGACGGCCGGCACCCAGCAACTGGTAGCCGACAGCAAGGCGCTGCTGCCGACGGCGGCAAACCTACCACCGAGTGACGCGTTCCATTTTTACTCAGAAAGACGCACCAGAACTCACATCTGGGGCTGGCCCACCGGTTATCGAAGAGAGAGCGAGGGTCGTCGAATTGATGTGCCAATCTTAGAGCCCGTATAACGCTTTTTTAGTGAAACTGAGCCATGATCTCATTTCGGTGAGGTCGTATTGACTCAGCTGCCCGACAATCGGGATGTTATCCATCCCGGTGTTGCTTAGTTCTTTAGGACAGAGGGTTCGCCGCCCGAGACACACTCCACAAGCTAACCGACCCCGGGTCTTGGCTGGCGGCCAGTCGATTGAAAGGATCTTCTCGGACGGAGTGAAGCAGTCGAGTTGGTGTAGTACTGGCAGCTGAGTTCGTGCTGAATACAGGGTGCGTCCCATCAAAGCGTCAAAACCGTCCGACGACGAGAAGGGTTAAGCACACGTCGAGCCCTAGATTTGGCATGAATATTCATCATATGGAGCAAGTGATATGCGTTTTCGAGCGTGTTTCGGGTTTCTTGCCGGACTAAACAAACCCTCTCGAAGGGCCTATTTCGAGAGATCAGGAGCCACGCTGTTGCTCCCGGCGCTTTCGGGACCGGCCGGATGGAAACGCTAGCTACCGAGGACGCCATCTCTCACTAACCTGTAGGTAAGAAGGCGGGTAACCAATCAGTTAGATTATACTTAACCGTAGAGAAGTTCCAGTATAGGTTGTAATGGCACAACTAATGAAGACGCTACTCGTGGCCGGCATCATCCTCGTTGCAGGGGTTTCCGTCGGAACGAGTGCATTCACGAGTGCGACGGTCGAACGACAGGCGAACGCGGACGTCGTTACGGATACGAACGGATTGCTCGGGCTTGCGGACGGTAACTCCGGCAATCTAGTCTACGAGAACAGTGAGGACCAACTCGAGATCGACTTCGAGAACGGGACAGCACTAGGGGCGAACACGGACGCGTTGTTCGAACTCGGTAACCCCGCAGCCCCGGGAACGTCACAGGCGTTCCAAGTCACGAACAACGATGCCGAATCCCACCAGATAACGGCCGCATACACGCCCGACGCTGACGACGGTAACAGCGCATCGAATATAGAATTCCGCGTGTACGACGATGCTAATAACCTCGTCGGCACAGTCGACGAAGAGGGTCAGACAGTCTCGATGGACGCTGCCGCTGATCAATCCTACAACGTCGTCGTTGTCGTCGATACCGGCCATGGAGGCGCTGACACGCTGACTTCCGTCGACGATCTATCCGGGACACTCGCGTTCACCATCGACGATGTCGATGAGGGCGGTACGGTCTCCGATGGATCGTAATCCGGCCGCTGACGAATAGCTGGCTGACGCTCGGCGTACGAACTTGCGACCGTCTCCCGATTTCACCCCCCAAATGATACAGAAAGCTGCCATCGCTGTCCTGTTACTCTTCGTGATAGCACTTGCAGCGCCGGCTGGGGCCCCGCTCCAGGTCTCGTATGTCTCTTCGGACAGCATGTCGCCAACACTCGACACGAACGACGGGTACGTACTCGTCCCGGCTCCGACTGTCGAGTCCGGTGATATCATCACCTTCTATTCGGAGGAACGAGGGACGTACGTGACGCATCGGGCGACGCAGGTAACGGCAGACGGAATCATAACGCAAGGTGATGGAAATCCATCGACGGACCAGGCAGCGGGGTATCCGCCCGTCCAGCGGACGGATGTGACGGGAAAAATTCTGACGTTCGCCGGAGTCCCGGTGGTAATCCCGTATCTCGGGACCGTGCTCAGCGCGATTTCGAATTACTGGTACCTTATCGTGGGGGGTCTCGGTGCGTACCTCTTGATCAACGGAGCGAAGACTGATAGAAAACGGCAGCGCGATGACGTCCTCAGAAGCCGCGAAATCGTTCTCCCGATAACACTGCTCGTGATCGTTGCCGGGGTCGCGTTCGTCTCGATGGGGGCCATCCAGCAGACGCAAGTCTATACGGTTACTGATCAGCCGACGACCGATCCGGCAGCTCTAACGGTCGGTGAACCACAGACTGAGTCGATCACTCTCCAGTTGACAAAATCGCCTTTCACACACGTCATCACGGAAACCGATGGGATGGAGATAACTGATACTGAAGTGGTGCCGCCGGATGACGGCGACAGCGCCTCACAGGGAGCGGCGACAGGCGGACTCCCGTGGCAGCCGTTCGAGTCATCGGAGCAGATCATCACTACTCGGATTCCGCCACAGGATGCCACAGGACCACACGCGACCGGGATACGAGTGCATCCGTACCCGGCGATCCTGCCGAAGGGAACGATCGAGTTTCTCCACGGGATCCATCCGTTTGTCGCGGCGCTGGTGACGGTTCTCTGCGGTACGGTGCCGATATACCTCGTTTACTGGCTGCTGGTCGACACGACGACCCCGCTCCGTCGGGGCCGAAGCCGACTTGCTCGACGGTTTGGAGGGAATCGATGAGTCCGAGGGGACGTTCTCGCTCGCGGTCCCGGACACGCGGGCAGCAACGAACAGCACCCCTCGTCGTGCTCTTGATCATTTGTGTACTCGTCGTCGCGTTCGTTGCGGTGCCGTCGATGGCGTTCTCAAGCGGTGCGCTCGACCGTAGCTCGACGGTAGATATCGCGGACGACAACGATGGACTCCTCAGAATCGACGTCACCAGCAGCGTCAATGCGGGTGCTGAGAGCCGACTCGTGACAGTAACGAACCGAATGGATCAGGCCCTCACGGTCAATGTCTCGGCGGCGGCGGCGCTATCGAACGATCAGGCGACTCTTGCCCCCGGGGAATCGCTGACCACGGCTGCTACAGTTAGCTGTGACACGGCCCCGAACGACCTGACGTTCACAGTTCAGGCGACCGGTGACAATCAGTTCAGTGGAACCCTGGCACGGTCGACTAGAGTCAACACGGCGGGCTGTTCGGAGGCGGACGTCTCGTTCGGTAGCATCCAGATCGTCGATGCGAGTTCGACCAGTGGCGGTGGCAAGCAACGGGCCGAGTACTCTCTCGAGTATAACCTCAGCGGAAACACTACTGCCTTCGACAGGGTCAGACTGGAGCTACGTTCGACCGGATCCCTCATCGATACGACCGAGTCGATCGCGACGACTGATTCCGTCTCAGTTACACAGTCAGGGAACCGTGGAGGAACGGTGTACGAGGTTACCGTCCGGCTGTTCGATGAGAACGGCGAGATCCAAAGCGACCGGGTCGTGGTGACCGATACAGCCGATGGCGGTGGAACGATCTATCAGGATCCGTGAAATTTGGCCGGTCCCCGGAGCCGCCGGTACCGTACTGGCTTACCTAGCGGAAAGCGCCCCACTCACGCCGGGGTTAGCATAATCTTTTTGATACGTATCTCGAAGGTAGCCACATGCACGGGAACATCAGCCCAGGGAGTCAACCGAATGATTGACACCCCTATACTTCGATTGAAGTACCTTTTTGCACAGTATTGGCGTGTACTAGTGCCGGCACTCATACTTGTCAGTGCTATCGCGTTTGCCGGCGCTGCCGTCGGAGCGATGTCCGAACAGGAGACCCAACAGAGAGCGGTCGAAACGGACTCGATGACGGTGGACACCACTCTCTCGACGCAGGCGACAGTCACCGGAAACACGACGCTATACGAGGACGGCGAAACTCTCGTCAATATGCCGGTTTATTTACACACTGCGACGCCGGAGGTGACGATCATAGCCGAGACCAACGTTCCGAGCGACCGGACGGTCTCTGTCACTCAACAGATCATCCTCGAGTTGTCGGCGACACGAAACGGGGAGGTCTTCTGGAGGGACACTCGAACACTGGCGATCGACACTGAGGACGTGAGTAATGGAACGATTCGCACGGAGGTCTCCGTGGATGTTCAAGAGCTCACTCAGGAACAACTGGCAGCGGTCACAGCCGAGGCCGGTGGGATCGGAACAATCGAGGCAGAGCTCGCGGCCGAGGCGCTGTATGACACTGGGGCGTACACAGGTCGAACCCGTGCTCGGACACCGATGGGTATCACGAACCGCGCGTACGAAGTAGATACGCCTCAGACGGACGAACAGACCAATACTACGACGGTGGTACAGGACGTCCCCGTGACGAGGTCCACTGTCGGCATCACAGGAGCAAGTCTGACGATCTCCGAACGTACCGTCGGTTTGGTCGGCAGGAGCCTCACCGTCTCTGGACGCACTCTGGGCGGGGTCTTTGCCGGGCTGGGTGCTCTCGTGCTTGCAATCGTCGTCTGGTTGGTTGCTCGTCGAATCGAGGACTTTGAGACGTTTCGGGAGCGTTACACGGAAATTCGATACGCCGACTGGATTTCTCAAGGGAAGATACCCGAGGCCGGGTCATACGTCCGCGTACCGGTCGAGAGCCTAGTTGATGTCGTAGACATCGCCATCGATTCACAGAAGCGCGTCATCCACGATCCGACGCGGGATGCCTACGCAGTCGTTGACGATAATCACCTCTACGAGTTCCGCAAAGGTGCCGGAACTGGCTGGATGAACGAGTTTGGGTTCCCGCCGGTGACCGAAATGACCTCGGGGAATCAGGGATTTCCTCCGACTGAAGACGACGACACGGCGAATCGGGCTGGGAAGACAGAAGCGTGAGGAAGGGGCCGACAACTCAAAACTGACCGATCCGTGCCGGCCAGGACTCTTCATGATGATCGGACGAGCCCCGTACCCGTTGAATTTTCCTGAGGAGCACGTGCCATACACTGGATTTCCTGCCGTACATTTCTTCGAAAGACCGTAGCTGGAACGCGTTCGACGCGAGTCGTCAGTGAAGCGTCCCATCGCGTTTCTCGACGTCGTAGGCGAACAGCGCGTACCCGACTTCGGCAGTGGAATACCCCGTCCCTGCAGCGATTTCCCGAATCAGCTCGATCATCGTCACGTAGTCGGCCGCATCGAACGACTCTTTTCGACCGTCGAGATAGTCGAGTCTGTCGAGCGTCGCCCAGACGCGTGTATCGACGACGGCATGCTGGTCCGGGTCGAGCGCTGTCAGAACGCAAGATGCAGTCGGAGCCTTGAACCCTGACAACCCGGAAATGAGATGAATTTTCGAGAAATCGCCCTTCACGCGTCGGACGTTCGACGTCACCTCATGGCATCGCTCGGGCGGGTTGCGCTCGACGTGATACGCGCTTCTGGTCGACGATTCGTAGGCGATCTCGTATAGTTGCTCGCGGTCGAGATATCCTTGCTCGCGGTACATCTCGCCGAATTCCGCAAGACGCTCCGGCAACACCCCCTGAGTCGCCGTGTACCGGTCGAGATACGTCGGGAGGAGGGAGGTCAGATCACTCATCGGGATCGATCGCCTGCTCTATTGGGGTGGTTCCGCCGAAGAGACCGATCGTTTCGTCGATCGTGGCGTCGTTGTCGAGAGCGGCAACGACCGTTCCCGCGACGTCGGCCCGTGAGATCGAATCTCTGCCCGTGTCTCGGTACTCGAAGGCCGCCGAAACGTGACCGGTTCCGTCCGCGTCCGTGAGCGTCGTCGGTCGGAGGATCGTGCCATCGAGCGGTGACTGTTCGAGGTAGTCGTCGGCGCAGCGCTTCGCGACTCGGTAGGCTCGGATCGGTCCGTCCCCAGCGAGCGGCTCGCTCGCTCTGTAGGCGCTGACCATTACGAACCGGTCAATCCCTTGTTCCATACAGGCATCGATGCTACGCCGTGCACCCCACAAATCAACTAGGAGCGTCTTGTCCCAGCCGGTGTCTCCACCGGAGCCCGCCGTGAACACGACGGCGTCGGCACCATCGAGAGCCGGTTCGAACTCGCCCTCGAGATCCCCCAGACGTGGCTCCCCGCCGCGCTCGCGGACGGCGTCGAACTGCGCTTCGTCCCGAACGATACCGATCGGTTCATGCCTGCCATCAGCAAGCTGGGCGAGTAACTCGCGACCGATTCCGCCGTTAGCACCGATAACTGCGACGTGCATCGTGTCAGAGCCCGACACGCGGGATCGGAATAGATGCTGTGATTGAAAATTGTTCTCGTGCCGCCCACGGACGCACTACACCGGCGTTCCCGAAGGGCGGAATACTCGGGGGCATCCTACGCGTCCGATAGCCGGATCGTGGACTTTCAATGAGTGAGACACATGGAGTTAATTAATACCTCTGGGGCAGTAGATCAGTACAGTGGCTTCGAAAGTATCCGCCCGGTCGGGTGAACCACCTGGCGAATGATACAACAAGGCTATATTATCGTCTTCGTGCTTACCGGGACGATCTGTCTGCTTACGGTAGCTAACGTCCGTGGATTCACCAACCCTGACGTCCGCCGAGGACTCGCGGGACTTCTCGTGTTCAATGGTTTTTGGTCGTTACTTACCGCGCTGCAGTTGGCCACGACGGCGTACTTGCTCGCGCGGGTGATACACATCGGAGCGCTCGTATTCGGGATCGCGACCGTCTTTGCGTGGCTCGTGTTTGCCTCCGCCTACTCCGGCCGTGAGTACCACCGATACCGCTCGTTGCAGGTAATCGGGCTGTTGATTTTTCTCAGTATTGTGGCTGTGAAGGTAAGTAACCCGATTCACGGCCTGTATTTCGATTTCGCTGTCGTCTCCGAGCCCTTCGTCCACGTCCGAATTACTTACAACGCCATCCACTGGTTCGTAACCGGATTTGCCTACACCGCCGCAAGCGTCGGGTTCCTCTGGTTGTTCGAGTCGTTCAATCGCAACAGCGCCGGAGAGACGGGGGCCCGACCGAGGGCGCTCTATCTGCTCGTCTTCGTCACGATACTTCCGATCGTGCCGTACGGCCTCTCGCCGTATTCGGAGTTGGTGATCCGGACGAACTACGAACCACTCGGTGTCGCGGTTTTCACTCTCGGTATCTCGATGTACGCCCGAGCCGAGTTCACAGAGCATAGCTCGCCGAGTCAATCGGCACTGGTCGATAGCCTCTCGGATGGCGGACTCCTCGTCGACGACTCGGGAATCGTCATCAACTCCAACGAACGGGTGAGAGAAATCCTGGGACGGGCGTACGTCCCGCGCGTCCCTCTGAGCGAACTCGACACGGAGCTGGCGGCGCTGGATACGGGCGAAACGAAACGGATCACATACGGGATCGATGGGGACAAGCGAGTCTTCGAGGTCGATCGGTCTTCGGCTGAAGACTCCCCCATCGCCGCGGATATCATTACCTTACAGGACGTAACGAGAGTGACGCGGCTCGAACGCCTGATGGGGATTCACCGCGATATCAACGAGGCGCTAATAAACGCGTCCGATCCATGGCAGTTCGTCCAGAAAGTCCCCGAGCAGTTCGCCTCAATCGACGCCTACGAGTTCGCCTGGCTGTATCCGGTTCCGGGCGAACACGGGGACGAAAGCCAGGTGGACTCGTCTAGCTGGACGACGCCCGAGAAGTCGTTTGCGACCGATGGGGGATACGGAACCGTTTCAGGTGATACCCGGGCTTACGCCGAGTGGGCCGTCTCGAACGCCGATCCGACGGAACCGACACTCATGGCGGCCAGAGAGAAGCGACAGACCCGACTCGACGTTTCAAACACGAACGAGGAGTGGGCACACCGTCTCTCGGAGCGTGGCGTTACGGAGTGTCTCGCCGTCCCGGTCGCCGTGACCGAACGTCGATCCGTCGTACTCGGCGTATACACGGCCGTACCGAGAGGGTTCGATACCGCTGAAGAGCAGTTGATCGAGGAGATCTGTCGGCTGGTTCCGGAAACGGCCCAGCGGCTCGCGGCTCATCAGGACGCACTACGATACAAAGAAGCAATCACACAGGCGGGAACGGCGGTGTTCATTACTGATACCGACGGGACAATACAGTACGTCAATCCGGCGTTCGAACGGCTTACCGGATACTCGGAGGCGGAAGCCGTCGGTGCGACGCCGAATATTCTGAACTCCGGAGAGATGAGCGATGACCATTACGAGCAGCTGTGGGGGACGATCACCGCCGGAGACGTCTTCGAAGAGCGAATCACGAACAAAACGAAAGGCGGTGAACGCTACATCGCCGAGCAAACCATCTCACCCGTGATCGGTGACGACGGAGAGCCGACCGCATTCGTCGCCATCCAGTTTGAGGTGACAACCAGGATACTCCGCGAGCAGCGGCTATCGGTGCTCCACAGAGTATTGCGTCACAACCTCCGAACGGATCTAAACGTCATCAAAGGCCACGCAACGCTGCTCGAAGATCAGCTCACGGGAGCGATCGAATCCGACGAGGTGCTGACGGAGGCGAGAGATTCACTCGAGACGATCCGGACGCACGCCACGAAGCTCACGAACCAGTCCGATACGGCGCAGACGATCGAACAGACGCTGTCTACCGACCACGGCGGTCGGATCTACGTGCCGGTCGAAGAGATCGCCCAAAAAGCCAGGGAAACCGCCCGGAGCCTCGGCGGGACCTGTGCGGTGACTACCGAGGCGTTCGACGGACAGCAAGTGAGTGCTGAAGTAAAACAGATCGTCGAAGAGCTTATCGAGAACGCGTTCGTTCACAACGATACGGAACCGGCCGCGGCTGCTGTCCGTCTCACGTTAAAACGGGACGGGACGGATCTGCATCTCATCGTTGCGGACGACGGGCCGGGGATACCCGATAAAGAACTCGTCTTCATCGAAGACGAAAAAGAACAACCGCTCCGCCACAGTAGCGGCTTGGACATGTGGCTCGTCAAGTGGCTTACCGTCTCTATCGGCGGCTCGATTACTGCCTCAACGGACGACGGAACGACGATTCGCGTGACAGTGCCCCTTCGACGAAGCAACTCGTTGCAGGACGTTTCATAGGTTCGTCCTGCGTTTCGGCAGCGGACGTTCGGTGAACGGCGCTTCGCCTGCGGGGGGTGCATGAGATCATACGCTTTGCTCCTGCAGACGCGGAATCGAATCTCATACCGGTTTTCACGCTCCGTGAAAGAAAATAATAGTACCAAGCCACATACCCACGCACATGTCCGGGTTCACTGAGCCAGCTGTCGGTCGACGTGATGGGACGATACCCTATCGATTTCTGGATACGCTCTCGTACGTCCGAGTGGCCGGAGACGAAACGAATGGGCGGTGTTCGGTTGTCGAAATGCATCTCCGGGGCGGTCACGCACCGCCGATGCACGTCCATGGAAACGCGGACGAAACGCTCCACGTTCTGGAGGGAGCAGTAACCGCACACACAGCAGAGAGCACTCACTCGGTGACGGCGGGTGGTACTGTTGTCCTTCCACAGGGAGAAAAACACAGCCTCGTTGCGGACGAACAGTCAGTCGTTCTCGCCTCAACGACACCCGCGGGGTTTGACGAGTTCGTGACTGCCGTTGGAGAGCCAGTCAGTGACGAGGCGGTCCCGACGGAGCCCCCGTCTGAGGAAGCTATCGGGCGAGTAAACGACCTGGCAGCGGATCACGATATCGAGATCGTCGGCCCGCCACCAGTCGGACCCTGAGGCTCAATACGGGAGGGACCTCTCCGGCCCAACCGACGAGGAGAGCATGTGAGCAGGGTTTGGATCTCCGCATGCGCGATGTGGACATTTGAATAACCGTGGGGTCGCTTCGCTCCCGGGGATGCTAGCCATATATGCCTCTCACGGCAGTCATTCACACGGACGACGTTCGAGTTGTGCGTTACCTGAGATTGTATATTTCGGACAATAGGGCTGGTTTCGCTTCCGGTGGGCTGGCTCAAAAACGCCGGTTAGATACTGTACCAGCGAAAGAAAGCTGATTCAAAAGTCGGCGATGTACACAATATTAACACATTTTGCTGCGAATAATTCAAGTAGCCCAACCACGTCTACCGGAACAATACGTTATAGATGCCGGACCCGAGTGAGATTGAAGCCGACTCAGAGGGGGAAACGAAAGAGCGAGGTGACGACTGGTACCGGAAACTCGTCGAGGAGGCGACCGATGTCACCGTCGTCATCGATTCTGCCGGGACGATGACGTACGTGAGTCCTGCCGTCGATCGTCTTTTGGGCTACGATCCAACCGATCTGGCCGGTGAGAGTGCATATGAGTACGTTCACCCCGAGGACGAGCCGGGCTTTCTCGATGCGATCGAGACGCTTCGAACGTCATCCAGGGGCTCCGAAACCCTTGAATTCCGATGGGCACAGGATGATGGGGGCTGGTGCTGGCTCGAAGCAACCATACGCGGTCGATTCGACACCGATATCGACGGCATCATCGTGAATTGCCGGGACATTACCGAGCGCAAGGAACGTGAGACGGACCTGCGAGCGACGAAAGAGCGTATGAAGATGGCACTCGAGGGCGCGAACCTCGGGATCTGGGACTGGAACATGAAGACCGATGAAGTGGTCCGTGACGAGTTGCTCACTGAAATGCTGGGCTACACGCAATCGGAGATGGGGGATCATCTGGATGACTGGGAACGTGTCGTCCATCCGGAGGGAAAAAAACGACACAACGAGGCGCTCGCAGAGCACATCGAAAACCGGACGCCGTATTACGAGTGTGAGTACCGCCTGAAGACGAACTCGGGCGACTGGAAGTGGGTCCGGACCATGGGGAAGGTCGTAGGTCGGGACGAAAACGGGGAGGCGACCCGGTCGGTGGGCATTCATCAGGATATCGACGACCGAAAGCGGGCCGAA
>ERZ1034517.46-NODE-46-length-35722-cov-22.822133_pt1 | contig 35722 bp, 35 predicted proteins | sample MGYA00520599_ERZ1034517 | MGnify/ENA primary metagenome ERZ1034517 (study PRJEB33760, sample SAMEA4777701) | hypersaline lake metagenome | biome: hypersaline environment; feature: brines | place: Spain | collected 2012-08 | depth 0 m ...
GTCAGAGGGATTAATACCACCCTCTGCTGGTTCGCTGGTATGGAGGCGTTCGACGTCGTCATCATCGGCGGTGGCCCCGCCGGTATGGCTGCAGGACATGCAGCGGCAGACGGGGGGGCTACAGCACTCATCCTCGAGAAAGGGGTCCCCCGTGCCGACCGGCCGGACCGCCTCGGCCCCGACTCGACCGATGCGGCGGGCATCCTCGACTACTGGGTCGACATGATGGAGTTGGACCCGACCACGTTCCCCGATGGTGTCGTCGTCGACATCCTCGACCGCGCGGAGTTCATCGGTCCCAATGAGCGACTGACCCTGCGATCGACCGGCCTTCCGGCATCATATGCGCACTTCGGATTCTGCATGCAGCGTGCGCGTTTCGACGACTACCTGCGCGATCGGGCAACCGACGCTGGTGCGGTCTATGAGGTCGGCACCGCCGTCGCCGAGGTCGATCTCGCCGACGAGCGCCATCGCACCCACACCATCCACCTCCGCGACGGCCGTGCTGTAGCGGCGCGGCATCTCATCTTGGCCGATGGCCCTCAGCGACAGGTCACCGGGCGGGTGCTCACCGAGTTGCTGCCCGCAGCGGCCGTCGAGCAGATGGCAACCCCGAAGACGAATCACATCGCATATCAGGAGCACCGTCGGCTCCCGCCCGAGGTGGCTGCTGATCTGGCGGGGTCGATCCGGTTCTGGTGGGGACATATGCCGGGTCACACGGCATACCCGTGGATCTTCCCGAATGACCAGAACACCGCACGGATCGGCCTCACGATGCCGATCGGTCTCGAGCTGCGAGATGTCGAAAGCCCCGAGCAGTATCCGTTGTTGCGCTCCGAGGATACGAGTATCCCCTCGGGCGCGGAGTACATCCAGCGGTTGCTCACGATGGAGTACGGCGACACGTACGACATCGAGACCGACTTCCCCCTCGTCGAGTCCCGGGGGAAGCAGGCAGGTACGGAGGTGTATGCGATCAGCTCCACACGGCCGATCGATTCGCCGACCCACCGTGAGGTCGCGATCGTCGGCGGTGCGATGGGCGCGACGTCGGCCTTCCATGAGGGGGGTGACCACACCGCGATCGCCACGGGCCGGATCGCGGGTGAACTCGCCGCTGAGGGCACACTGTCAGGGTTCAATCCGGCCTGGCGAGAGGCGATCGAAGATGAGGTCATCCGCAACGTTGCGATGGCCGATGTGGTCGCGCCGTACGGCCCTGCAGACTGGGATCGCTCGTTCCGAACGGCCCGGCGGATCCTCCGCGTCGCAGACGGCTACGGCCTCTTCCGCCTCCGCAATCTCCTGTTGGGTGTCGGTGCGATCCGCCTGCTGTATCAGTACCGGTCTGCCAAACGGGCACTCCGTGATGGTCGGTATGTGCAGATCACCGCAGACCAGTACACGAACGGATGATACAGCAAGGGTCATACTTCACGCCGCCGTAGGTACTCTGCACACCACACGTCCCCACCGGAGGAGCACCACCACGGTGCCGATGATGGACCGGAGAACCCAGGTGTGTCACAAGGGGTCGTCCGTCCCCAGATTCGGACCGCCCGACACGAGGGTTTCCCGGCTGACCTGGCACGCCGCCGTAGGATGATGCCGGATGTTAGTGTCTCGGGCGCACATCTTCCGCAATTGCCATAGGGGTCCCTCCGTAGGCTGCTGTATGGATATCCATCCCCGTCAGGTGTCCGAGCTGGGTCCGGGTGAGCGCATCACCCTGTTCGACCGCGCCGAGGCGGACCCCACGGTCACCGATCGGGTCGATGAGATCATCGCCCGTGTGCGCTCCGAGGGGGATGCAGCACTGTACCACTACGCAGCAGAGCTCGATGATGTGACGATCGGCAACATCGACGTCACCGACCAGCTCGCGGATGCAGCAGCAGCGATCGATGCCGAGCTCCGAGGGGCACTCGAGACCGCCGCAGGTCGCATCGAATCGTTCCACAGCAGCCAGCTCCGGAGTGATTACACCGTCGAAGATGACATCGGCACGGTGGGTCGACGGTTCCGCGCCTTCGAGCGTGTCGGCGTCTATGCACCCGGGGGTGCTGCGACGTATCCGTCCAGTGTGTTGATGGGGGTGATCCCCGCCCGCGTGGCGGGCGTCGATGAGGTCATCGTGCTGACGCCGCCGGCCGATCCGTTGCCCCGTGCGACCTTGGCCGCGGCTGCGATCGCTGGTGCCGATGCCGTGTATGCGGTGGGTGGGGCACAGGCGATCGCTGCTGCGGCGTATGGGACGGAGACGGTCGGGCGCGTCGAGAAGATCGTCGGCCCGGGGAACCGTTGGGTCACCGCGGCCAAGACGGCCGTGAGCGCAGACGTCCCGATCGACTTCCCGGCGGGCCCATCCGAGATCGTGGTGATCGCCGACACGACAGCCGATCCCGCATACGTGGCCGCCGACCTCATCGCCCAGGCGGAACACGATCCCGCCGCCTCGGTCGTCTGTGTGGTCGATGATGCGGCGCACGCCAGCGAGATCGTCGGGGCGCTCGAGGCCCAGGTCAGCGATCGCGATCGCCAGGAGATCATCGCATCGGCACTCCAGGACCCGCGGTCTGGTGTGTTCGTCGCGCGATCGATATCCGAGGCCATCGTCTTCGCTGATGCGTACGCTCCAGAGCATCTGTCGATCCAGACCACCGATCCGCACGCGGTCGCTGACCGCATCAAGCATGCCGGGAGCATCTTCCTGGGGGGGATGACACCGGTCGCCGCCGGGGACTACGCCACCGGACCGAACCATGTGCTGCCCACGATGGGGGGAGCACGGATCTACGGGGGACTGAGTGTCGACAGCTTCGTGCGGACACAGACCATCCAGGAGCTGTCAACGGATGGGCTCGCCCAGCTCGAGGACGTGATCGTCCCGATCGCCATGACCGAGGGGCTCGAGGCACACGCACATTCGGTCCGGATCCGAACCCAGCGTCAGAATTAATCCCTCTGGGGTTCTTGTCACGGTATGAGCAGTACCGCGACGACCGCAGATGATGCCCCGACGGTGACCGTGACCACCGCCGCGGCATCAGAGGCGCTGCGGTTAATCGAGGGTGAGGGGCTCGACACGGACGAGGCTGGACTCCGCCTGTTCGTCCAGCAGGGGGGATGTGCCGGTCTCTCGTACGGCATGCGATTCGACACCGCACCAGAGGATGATGATGCGGTCGTCGAGGAGAATGGGCTTCGGGTGTTCGTGGACCCGGCCAGCCGCAACTACGTGGGGGGCTCTGTCCTCGCCTTCGAGGACGGACTGCAGGGTGCAGGGTTCCACGTCGAGAACCCGAACATCGTCTCCGAGTGCGGTTGTGGCGAGTCGTTCCGGACATGACATCGCCGGCAGAGCCGCGTGAGGCCGCAGGAAAGACCGTCCATATCGACGCCACGCAGACGGAGATCGGATCGGCGGGGCCCTTCGCGCGCGTGTTCGTGGACCCCGCGCTGACGACACCCTGGGGCTTTCACTGCACGGTGTGTGATTCACTCGCGGTGGCCGCAGACACGATGGGCAGATTGGAGTGCACAGAGTGCGGTAACATCCGGCGTCCCGATGAGTGGGATGCCGCTCACGAGTAGCACTCAGGCGTCTTCATCGAGCGGTAGACGCTGCTGTGCGGCGTCGGGGATGCGGGCATCATCGAACTTCAGATGTCGGTGTGGGAAGGCGAACTCCATCCGCGCGGGATCCGTTCGAAACGCCGTCCGCACCTTGTCATTGATCGCCGAGGCGGTGCTGATGAGCTGGAAGGGACGCTCCACCCAACACCACAGCTCCAGGATGATGCCACTGTCCCCGAACTCGCGCACCAGCACCGTCGGCACCGCGGAATAGCGGGCCGCACGGATGCGGATGGCCGGCCCCCCCTCGATGACGCCCTCGACCGATGCAGCCGTCCGCTGGATCACCTCCCGCGCCCGGTCGATGTCCGAATCATACGTGAGCCCGAACTGCAGCGACAGCCTCGTCCGCGGGTCCTCAGCCGAGTAGTTGGTGACCAACCGCTCACGGATCACCGAGTTCGGGATGACCAGGAACGTGTTCTCGAGGGTGATGATCTTCGTGTAGCGGATGGTCATGTCATCGATGAAGCCACGCCGGCCATCATCCATCTCGACCATGTCACCGATCTCATAGGGTTGATCCATGAGGATGAATATGCCATTGATGATCGCCGCGACGATCGGCGCGAGCACCAACCCCAGCACCGCCGAGAACACCGTCACCGAGAGGACGACGTTGCCCAGGTCGAGGCCGAGCACCGACAGTGCGACGACCACCCCTGCCGCCAGCATCCCCAACTTCAACGTCCGGCTGATCGTCGCCTGGACCGACTGCCGCTCGAACTGCTGTTCGACAGGCAGTTCCAGTAGCCTCCCCCCGTACCGTACCAGCAGTATCGTCGCCAGTAGGACCCCTCCAGCCAGGAGGTAATCGACCAACGTGGTCGAGACCTGCTCTGACTGAAGCACCAGGGTGAGTGGCGACAGTGGAATCACGGACCACAGTACCCGATAACATCATAAAAAGGCACACACACCCAGCCAGCAGACAGTAAATCGTAAGGAGTTCCCCTCGGAGCCTACGCCATGGCCGATGACCTCGAAGAGACGATCGACCACGTCGGGACCCGATTCGATCTTGGGGAGTATGAGGTCGCTGCATATCTCGCGGTGCTTGATCAGGGGGAGCTGACTGCATCTGCGATCGCAGACCGCACCGATATCCCCCAACCCCGCGTGTACGACACCGTCCGAAGTCTGGCAGACCGTGGTCTGGTGGAGCTGCGGGAATCACGCCCGATGAAGATCGTCGCAATCGATCCGGAGGAGGCACTCTCTCCAGCCGCTGTGGCGCTGGAGCGGTTGATCGGGGACCTCAGCGATCGGTACACGGCGCCGGCTCGCGAAACCGAAGCGGTCGCGCTGGTGAAGTCACGGTCGACGATCATCAGGTATCTCCGAGAGGTCATCGAATCTGCGGAGTACGAGCTGGTCATCTCCCTGACACCCACACTCCTGGATCGGTTCGACAAGGAGCTCGCGGCCGCGATCGACGCTGGCGTGAGTGTGAACTTGCTCATCACCCCCGCATCTCGGGCGCCGACACCGCATCATTACAGCTACCAGGCGGTGGCGACGACGGTCCGGACGCGTCGGGGTATCACGACCCCGGTGCTCGCCGTCGCCGATGGCACCTACTCACTGTACGCAACGCAGGATGCCCTCCGCGATGACGCCGATCGGTACGGGGTGATCTTCCACCGCTCCTCGCTCGGATTCCTCGTCTCAGGCTTCTTCTCTACGGTGTTGTGGTCAACGGCAGATCCGGTCGACATCGCCGGCAAGCGCCGGCCGTTCCCCCGTCGATACGCATCCGTCAGGCGCGCTGTGAAGGATATGCGTACCATCGAGGGGCCGGTGTACGCGTCGGTCTCGGGGCGCCGTGTCACGTCCGGCGAACCGGTTGGACTCACCGGTGCGGTCGCAGCATCGACCATCGAGGACACCGAGGCGGTCGCCTCCTTCACCCTCGAGACCGATGAGGGGGCGGTCCAGATCGGCGGGCTGCTGGCCGCACTCGAGGATGTGGAGGCGCACAAGGTGGTCGTCGACACCTCCCCCATCGAGGATGTGTGACCCGCTCGCTGTGTTTTAATGACCTCCACACGATGGGTCGGTAGGATATGGACGCGTTCAATCTAGACCTCGCAGGTGCCGAGGAGCATCTCGACGGGTTGTCGGATGTCGACCGGGTGGTCCTGGGCATCGTCGATGGATCCGACGATCCTGCGCGATGGATCGAGCTGGTCGCTGAGGGGTGCGTGCTCGTGCTGTCGATCGAGGGCCCCCTCGAGGAGCGGGTCTCACCGTTCGCCGAGCCCATCGCAGATGCGGGCGGGACCCTCATGCATTTCCGCGGCTTTCTCATCGTGGGTCCACCAGGGATCGATATCGACAACGGGCTCCTGCTCGCATGAGTGAACAGTCACTCGCGACCGTGGATGTGGGTGAGGCGGGTATCGGATGGCTCGCAGACCCAACCGAACTGATGCAGCGCACCTCACACGCGTTCTACGGGGCGGATGACCGGCTGTGGCTCATCGACCCGATCGATGTGCCGGGCCTCGATGGCTTCCTCGACTCCCATGGGGAGGTGGGAGGCGTCATCGTCGCGTTCGACCGGCATCGGCGCGACGCCGCCCAGATCGCACGACGGTTCGACCTCCCGGTCACCGTCCCACCCGTGTTGGATGGGTTCGTGGGGTCGATCGATGCGGAGACACGGGTCCGACCGGCCTGCGAGACCGCTGAGTTGCAGTTCCGTACCCTCCTTGACAGCCGTCTGCCCCCGTGGAGGGAAGCAGCGGTGATCGGGCCAGATCGGACGACCGTCTACGTCCCCGAGGTCCTCGGCCGTGCCGGATACTACACCGCACCGGGTGAACGCGTCGGTGTCCATCCCATGCTCCGGGTCGCCCCACCGCGTGCGGCGGTGCAGTCGCTGTCGATCCAGACCCTCTGGTGCGGACACGGCCGTGGACTCACCGATGCGCAGACCGAGGTCACCCGGGCCCTGCGAGACGCGCGCACACGGCTACCTGCGGCGTATCTCAGTGCCCTCGGTGGTCTCCTCCGGTGACCCATCCGTGCTCGCGAGGCGCTCGAGCAGCTGGTCCTGCAGCGAGACGAGCATGTCCGCGAGGAACCCGAAGATCAGCAGCTGCCCCCCGAAGATGACGCCCGCGACAGCGGCGACGGCGAGCAGTTCGTGAGATGCCCCCACGGTGGTCCATCGGTACACCACATATGCGCCCAGCAGGGCCCCGATGAGCATGACGAGCAACCCGACCGCTCCGAAGTACACCAGCGGGTTGGCGGTCTTCGCGCGTCGGAACAGCTCGATGATGATGATGCCACCATCGCGCACCGGCCGGAGGTTCGTCTCCGAGCCCGCGATCCTGGGGAGATAGCTGATATCCACCTCCGCCATGGGGACCCCCCGTTTGGCACATTCGACGGCCATCTGTGTCTCGATCCCGAACCCATCGGCCGTGAGCGGCATCTGTGTGAACGACTCCCGGGTGAACGCGCGATAGCCTGAGAGGACGTCCGTCAGCTCGACGCCGTGGATCCGCCGGTACCCCCAGTTGATCGCGCGGTTTCCCAGCCGGTTGAGCCGGGTCATCGCACCGGGTTGCATCCTGCCGAACCGGTTCCCGATCACATGCGCGGCGCCCCTGCGCAGCGGGGCGAGCAGCTCGCCGACCTCCTCGGGCAGGTACGTCCCATCGCCATCGACGAGCACGATGACCGGCCGGTCGGTGGCCGCGACGGCCTCACGGACCGCTGCCCCCTTGCCCTGACCCCGCTGCTGGAGCACGCTCGCACCGGCATCTGCAGCCACTGTGGGGGTCCCATCCCGCGAGTGCCCATCGATCACCACCACCGCATCGAACCCCTGTGCGCGGAATCCCGCCACGACCTCCCCCACCGTCGTCGCCTCATCCAACGTCGGGATGATGACGACGACATCCTCGGTGTCCATCACCCGTACCTCATGCATGTCTCGAATAAGTGTTCTGTGCGGCCCCGACGGACAGAACGGCTAAACCTGCACCCTGGATGGACGGGGTATGGACGACCGGACGCGGCGGTACCTCGCAGGCCGCTTCGGTGACTACTACCGACGTGCGGCGATCGACCTGCCACCCGACGCCGGCCGACGAGAGTGGGGCTACATCCCGTTCAGCCCCGGTCCCACCCGGATGGTCCGTCATCGCTCGATACTCGATCTGGGTGACCTCCGCCGGTTCCTCGAGGAGACTGCGCCGCAGCACGTGTACTTCTCTGCAGCACGCTACCACGAGCCTGGGGCTGATGAGATGCAGGACAAGGGGTGGCAGGGTGCAGACCTCATCTTCGACATCGACGCGGATCACCTGCCTGGGATCGACCCCACCGCGACGAGCCCCAATGCCATGCTCGAGGCAGCGAAGGGGGCCGTCCAGAACCTGCTCGTCTTCATCGATGACGCGTTCGCCTTCGGGGACATCCAGGTCGTCTTCAGCGGCGGCAGGGGGTACCACGTCCATGTCCGTGATGAGGCCGTCCAGTCGTTCGATTCGACCGCACGCCGGGAGCTGGTCGACTATGTCCGTGCTGTGGGCATCGACGTCGAGGAGCTGACGGAGACACGGTCGAACCAGGGGGCGACCCAACGTGTCCTCCGGCGGCGGGGTGGATGGGGTGGGGCGCTGCATGCGGAGCTGCAGGCTTTCGCGGCGACGCTGCGGGAGCTGGACACCACGGATGCGATCGCTCGGCTCGAAGCCTTCGACCAGATCGGGAGCGCCCGCGCAGAGCGCGTGTACGATCAGGTGATGCACAACTCTGCTGCGATCGCTGCTGGCAATCTCGAGGCTGGTGGGCCGGGGATGCGCATCGTGGCCGAACACTTGCTGGAGGGGTTGCAGGAGACGAGGATCGCACCGGTTGATGAACCGGTCACCACCGATGTCCGCCGCCTCATCAGACTCCCAGGCAGCCTGCATGGTGGGACCGGTCTGAGTGTCGTCCCATTGGAACGATCCGAACTCGCTGGCTTCGACCCGTTCACTGACGCCGTCGTCGAGCGCTTCACCGGGCATGCGATCACAGTTGATTCGACAGAGGAGGTCTCCGGCCGCTTCATGGGCGATACGTTTACACTTCCGCCCGGTGAGCACTCTGTTGATGAAGCACTCGGGATATTCCTCATGGCTCAAGGGGCAGCAGAGAAGCTGCCGGAGTGAGCCACGATGAACCTCGAGCAGTTGCGGGCGATCAGTCGGAAAGAGCGACAGAAGGATAGCCTCCAGGCTCTCCGTGAGGGGTTCTACACTGATGTGGCCGGATACCTCGATGAGCTGCGGAGCACGCGTGATGCTGCTGCGGCGGAGGCATCAGACCCGTTCGATGATCCGACCGTCAGCCGGCTGAGTGATGAGATCGAGACCGCACGGGAGATCATCACTGCAGTCTATGAGCGGCGGACAGGAAAGCTGGTGAAGCAGGCCTCCTTCCACGCCTCGGGCATGACGGGCGTGGTCGAGGGGCTGACCGCAGAGGAACAGGCACTGTTCGACGACCTGGTCGATCGGATGCAGCGCCATCATCATGCGATCACGGCGGCACTCGATGTGCCAGCGCCCTCTGACCATCCCGCGGAAGCTGAGGCCGACGGTGAGCAGACGGCGGCGGATTCGGCACCATCGGCGACCGACCGGGTGACCGTGCGCATCACCACTGATGTCGGTCCCATCCTGGGTGTCGATGAGCGGGAGTATGACCTGCGGCGCGACGACCTCGTCACCCTGCCAGCTCCGAACGCACGGCCCCTGTTGGAGCAGGACGCTGCCGAGCAGATCGACTGAGGACCCTACTGGAAGGTGCGGCTCACGCCGGCGTCGAGCTCACGCTCAACCTCTGCCCGTCCGAACCGCTCCTCGATCTGCTCGTACTCCTGGCGGGTCGACTCGGTCACACTGGGGCCGACCCGTCCCAATGCATCCTCGAAGTGCTGCATGGTGACCCGAACGTTCCCGATCGACTCGTCGATCTCCTCGGGTTCGACCGAGGCGATGAACTCACGGGAGGCCGCCATCGAGGCCTCACGGCAGACCGCCTCGATGTCCGCTCCAACATACCCGTCAGTCTGCGCTGCGAGCGCATCGAGGTCGACGTCATCCGCGAGCGGCTTCGCCCGTGTGTGCACATCGAAGATGGCACGGCGCGCCGTCTCATCCGGGACCGGCACATGCACATGCCGGTCCAACCGGCCAGGCCGCAGCAGTGCCACATCGATGAGATCTGGCCGGTTCGTGGTCGCGATGACGACCACATCCTCTAACGACTCGAGCCCGTCCAGTTCGGTCAACAGCTGGCTCACGACCCGCTCGGTCACGCCAGCATCACCGCTCGCGCGTCCGCGCTCCGTCGCGATCGAGTCGATCTCATCGAAGAAGATCACGGTGGGTGCGTTCTCCCGTGCCTTCTGGAAGATCTCTCGGACCCCCTTCTCGGACTCCCCGACGAACTTGTTCAGCAGCTCGGGCCCCTTGACCGAGATGAAGTTCGACTCCGCCTCGTTGGCGACCGCCTTTGCGAGGAGCGTCTTGCCGGTCCCGGGCGGCCCGTACATGAGCACCCCCTTCGCGGACTCCATGTCCATCGCCTCGAACACCTGTGGGTACTCCAGCGGCCACTGGATCGTCTCGCGAAGCTCCTCTTTCGTCCCCTCGAGCCCCCCGACATCGAGCCACGTGACATCTGGGACCTCGACGAAGACCTCACGGAGCGCAGATGGTTCGATGCCCTTGATTGCCTCCTTGAAGTCCCCCTCCGTCACCGTCAGGGCATCCAGGACTGCCGCATCGATCTCCTCTGCCTCGAGGTCGAGCTCCGGTCGGATCCGCCGCAGCGCACTCATCGCTGCCTCCTTCGCGAGGCTCTCGATATCTGCACCCACGAACCCGTGGGTCGAGTCGGCGTACGCATCAAGGTCGATGCCATCCGCCAGCGGCATGTTGCGGGTGTGGACCTGGAGGATCTCCTTGCGGCCATCCCGGTCGGGGACACCCACCTCGATCTCCCGGTCGAAGCGTCCACCGCGTCGGAGTGCTGCATCGATCGCATTGACCCGGTTCGTCGCACCGATGACGACCACCTCACCGCGCTCGTCGAGGCCATCCATCAGTGACAGCAGCTGTGCGACGACCCGCCGCTCGACATCACCACCTGCCTCCTCGCGTTTCGGGGCGATGGAATCGATCTCATCGATGAAGATGATGGCGGGCGCAGCGTCTGCCGCCTCCTCGAAGATGTCACGCAGCTGCTCTTCTGACTCGCCGTAGTACTTCGACATGATCTCAGGGCCCGAGATCGTGTAGAACGACGCGTCGATCTCGTTCGCAACCGCCTTTGCGATGAGCGTCTTGCCGGTTCCCGGTGGGCCGTGCAGCAGCACGCCCTTCGGTGGTTCGATGCCCAGCCGTTGGAAGAGCTCTGGGTGGCGCATCGGCAGCTCGATCATCTCACGGACCTGCTCGAGCTCACGGTCCAACCCACCGATGTCCTCGTACGCCACCGAGGGCGTGCTGGTCTCCTCGGCACCCGCGCGGATCTGCTCGGCCGGCTGCTGGGACAGGCTGACCTCTGTCGAGTCGGTCACGATCACGGTCCCACTCGGGTCCGTCGATGCGATCTTCACCGGCACCGACTGTCCGGTGGCTGCCATGAATCCGAATCCAAGCGGCAGTTGGATGTTCTGCCCTGTGGTCACCGGTCGTCCTGCGAGCTTGTCACGGATGTATGCGCCCACATTGCCGCCGATCCGCAGATTCTGTGGCAGCGCGATCGTGATCTGCTTGGCGGGGTTGATGTCGACCTTCTCGATCGCCACCCGGTCGTCGATGCCGACCTCCGCCTCCTGGCGCAGTCGGCCATCGATACGGAGGATGCCAGTCCCTGTGTCCTCAGGATACCCCGGCCACACACGGGCGATGGCGGTCCCCGAAGAGCCTTCGATGCGGATGTAGTCGCCCCCCTCGAGGCCCTCATTCGCTGCCACCTCACGGTCGAGTGCGGCCAGTCCACGCCCCGCGTCCTTCTGCTTCAGTGGTTTGACGATCAGCCGCATCACTGCCCCTCCACGGTGATGATTCCGTTGCGGTACTGTGCTTCGGTTGCGGGACCGGGCAACGTCAGCTCGATGTGGAATGCGGCATCGTCCGTCGCGACACAGATGGCGGTCGTATCGATGGTGTCGATGTCCATCCCCTCGATGCGTGGGTCGACCGCGGCGGCCACCGTCCATCCATCGTCATACTGGTAGGTCTGCTGGGGCTGTTCGGGCGCTGCGTGCAGTGTGTGTTCAGTCATGCTTAACGCAACGTTAGTAATACACATATATAAATCATGCGCCATTTAGCATTTATACTTTATATATAAATGCAAGTTCGCTATGTTTGGGGTTCCATCACCGCGACAGCACAATCACTTAGCCCCGGCCGCTACCAGTACCGCTGTGGCACAGAAGGTGACCATCGAGCCGGATGGGGTCGATCACCTGTGGGTGATGCAGATGACGTTCGTAGTCACCATCGCCATCGGTGCACCCGTCGTGGCAGTCGCAGCGATCTTCACGCCGCTGCCAAGCTGGGGTGCACGAGCGTTGTTCGCCATCCGTGTGGGTGCAGGTGTGTGGTTCATCACCGCAGTTGTGATGTATCTCATCGCCCGCCGTCGCGCGGGTGCTGTCTGACGGAAGCCCCTTACAGGTATCCTGTGTACCATGGGTCATGATCGACGATACCATCGCCGCGATCGCAGAGATGCGCTCTCACAGCTCCTCGGCGGTGGCGATCGAGGCGGCCACCGCTCTGGGGACACTGTGTGATCGGGAGTTCGATTCGGCCGACCAGTTCCGCGAGAGCCTGCGGCAGAATGCGGGTGCCCTCCGGCGGGCAAACCCATCGCATGCATCGCTGTTCACCACCATGGAACGGCTCGCTGCTGCGATCGACCCGGCGACCACAGACATCGCCACTGCGCAACAGCAGCTGGCAGATGCGACCGATGAGGCGATCGCAGCGATCGAGACCGGAGCGACGGCTGCTGCGATCGCGGCGTCGACACACTTCGAGGAGTCGATGACGGTCCTCACGCATGATTACTCGGAGACAGTCCTGCAGACGCTCGACCGCGCCGATGCTGAACACACCGTCTATGTGACGGAGGCGCGACCCCGATATCTTGGTCGAAAGATGGCACGGGAGTTGGGCGCGCGGGACTCCATCGATGCACATCTGCTGGTCGATGCGGCCGCAGCGACGGTCCTGTCCGATACGATCGATGTCGTGCTCATCGGGATGACCTGTGTCGTCGGCACGCAGCTGTACAACCGCATCGGGACGCAGGCACTCGTCCGCACTGCTGTGGCTCATGATGTGCCGGTGTACGCCGTCGGCGCTGCCGCTAAGATGGTCGAGGGTGGCTTCCACTTCGAGAATGAGTTCCGGCCACCGACGGAGGTCTCGCTCGAGCCGCTTGAGGATGTGACGATCGCAAACCCGGCCTACGATGCGACACCGACAGAGCTGTTCACGGACATCATCACCGGAGAATCTCACCCATCCGATCTCTGAGCGAGGGCGACTCACCGAGCCGGAGATAGAAGGCATCCCCTCCATCCTCGTAGTAGCTCGTGATCCGTCTCACCCGGTAGAACCCCAGTGCCTCATAGAAGGCGATCGCCTCCTCATTCGATACGCGCACATGCACGGACACACGGTCATGATCACGCATCGCTCGCCGGACGAGCTCGGTACCGTACCCCTCACCCCGAGCCCATCGAGCGACCGCCAGAAAGAGGATGTATCCGTCATGTCGCACGCATGCGAACCCCGCAAGGCGGTCGTCATCGACGAGCAGATGACTCCGTGACCGCCGGTACGCGCTGAAGAAGAACTGCTGTCGCTGCTTGAGGACACCCTCCTCGCTGCGGATTTGCTCCTTGAGGCGCCATGCCTGCTCAGCGTACCGACCGTGCCCCGGCTCGTCCACACGGACGCTGAGATGGACACTCACAGCGGGTCATTCCGAAGTCGTGAGTATAACTGATTCGGCTGGTCAATCCTCGTCACCGGCGGCGAAGAGGGTCGACTCTTCCATCTGCAGGATGTTCAGCAGCTCCGTAACCACCTCGTCATGCGTCTGCCCATCTTCTGCGAGCTGATTGAGCCGGTCGAGCGTCTCCGTCGACACCGTGATTTGTGGCATACAAACCAGACGTGACCCCAGCGGAAGTATCTACGGGCCTACCTGAACAACGTCTGGTCAGCGCTCCCCGCAACCATGGCTAACTCGCTGTGCACGGTCGCCACCCGCTCCCGGATCGCCCGCCCGGCGACCCGAGGATCGAAGACCTCCTTCGACGGTGACCAGGGGACTTCGTTGAAGAAGCTCTCTCTGGCATCATCGATGCCTGCAGGTGGTTCGATCGCCGTCGGGTCGGCGGTGTAGAGGTCATACGCCGTGCGCGTGTACTCATACTGGTACCGCGTGTCCTTGTTCATCTTGCAGATGCCCGCCTCCAGCATAGGCTGCAGCTGCTCGGGCTGTAGCCCACTCGACCCATGCAGCACGAGCGGCACGGTGAGCCCGGCATCCTCGAGCGCGTCGGTGATCTCCTGCGCCAGTTCTGGCTGCAGCTCCACATCGCGGCCCTTCGCCACACCGTGTTGTGTGCCCACCGAGATGGCGAGCAGGTCGCATCCCACGCGTTCGACGAACTCGACGGCCTCATCCGGGTCTGTCGTGAATGCATCGGCCGAGGCGACATCGTCCTCGACCCCCTTGATCTGTCCCAGCTCCGCTTCGATCAGGATGTCACTGGCTGCCGCATCTCGCATCCGCACCACCTGGTGAGAGGTGGCGATGTTCTCTTCGAACGACTCGTGTGACGCGTCGATCATGATCGAGGACGGGATGCCCGATGCGATCTGCTGTTCGATCAGATCGACATCCGTCTGGTGGTCCATGTTGAGGAACACACCGATATCGACGGCCGAGGCCAGCGCATCGATGTATCCCCCCATCGCCCGGAGTCCGACCATCGCATCGCCGTCACCTGCGAAGCGGCATGCCCCCGCGGACAGCTGCACCAACAGGTCGCTGTCGACCGCATCCGCGCCCTGGATCAGCCCTGCCAGGACGGACGGCTCAGCGACGTTCGATGCGACCAGCGCATACCCCTCCTCGAAGGCGGCGTCGTACACCTGTGCAAGCGCGCTGCCATCAAGGAATGTCACTGTGGGTCACCATCCTCACCAGTGCCTGCAGTGGGCAAAAAGCCCCCTCACAGCGCGGCGAGCACCGCATCAGCCACCTCCTGTGTACTGGCATCCCCACCGAGGTCTGGTGTGTGTGGCCCATCTGCGATCACCGTCTCCGTCGCCCTCTGGAGCGCATCCGCAGCTGCCTGCTCACCGAGGTGCTCCAGCAGCAACGCCGCTGAGAGGATCGTCGCTGCGGGATTCGCAACCCCACGCCCGGCGATATCTGGTGCCGACCCATGCACGGGTTCGAACAGTCCATTCTCCGCACCGATGTTCGCCGATGGCAACAGTCCGAGCCCCCCCACGAGGCCCGCCGCGAGGTCGCTCAGGACGTCCCCGGCGAGGTTCGGGCAGACGATGACGTCGAATGCGTCCGGCTCTAGACACACGCGCGTCGCGAACGCGTCCATCAGCATGTCCGCAGTCGAGACGTCAGCGGACTCGCAGGCGTCGGTGACCGCATCGCGGAACCGGCCATCGGTCTCGCGCATCACGTTCGCCTTGTGCACCACATGGACCCGGTCTACGTCCTGTGTCTGAGCATATGTGGCAGCGAAGTCCCCCAGTCGCCTGGCCGCTGTGGTCGTGCTCACGCGTGTGAGGGTGGACACATCCTCCGTCAGCCTGGTCTCGATGCCTGCATAGACCCCCTCGGTGTTCTCACGGAGGAACACGACATCCAGCTGGGGCCGCAGTGCCCCTGTGCCGGGGTACGCCCGTGCTGGTCGGACATTGACGAACGACTCGACCGTGCTGCGGAGGGGGATGATCACATCCGCGGCCGTCTCCCCGACCGCACCAAAGAGCGTCGCGTCCGCCTCTGCGACGATCATCTCCGTCCGCTCTGGCAGTGCGGAGCCCGTCGCTGCTTCGACCGCATCGCCAGCGGCTGCTTCGATGAACTCGAAGCTACCCAACGTCTCCAGGATCTCCACGGTGACGGGGATCACCTCCGTGCCGATGCCATCGCCCTCGATCACCGCGATCGGCGTCGTCATCGGTCCGTGTACGGCAGAGCTGCTGCGATGGCCTCCGTATCACCCAGATTCGCCCGCATGATCGCTGTCGTATCCCAGATGCCCTCGGTGAGCGCCTCCTGGGCTGCGGGGTCAATGTCGACCGGTACCTCCGCCTCTGGGGTGATTATACGCGCCTGCTCGACATCCAGCTCCAATCCCGCATCGGGGTGCTCCTCGACGAAGGTCTGCAGCCCCTCGATGGTCTCCTGGTCTGCGGTGACTGCGGGCAGCCCCATCGCGGTGCAGTTGTCTGCGAAGATCTCTGCGAAGGATTCCCCCACGACCGCCTCGATACCCCATCGCATGAGTCCCTGGGGTGCGTGTTCGCGGGACGACCCACTGCCGAAGTTCTTGTTGACGATCACGATCGACGCACCCACCCTCCTGTTGAAGGGGTGATCGTTGAGCTCCCCATCCGCATCACGTCGCGCATCATGGAAGACATACTCGCCCATGTTCTCGAAACTCACCTCCTTCATGAACCGGGCTGGCATGACCTGGTCTGTGTCCACATCGTTGCCACGCACGGCGACGCCCGTCCCTGTCACCCGCCGGACGGCGAGGTCCTCGACGGTCATCCGCTCACCTCTCGCACGTCGACGATCTCGCCGGCGACCGCCGCGGCGGCGACCATCGCCGGTGACATCAACACGGTGCGGCCTGCCTTGTCACCCTGGCGGCCGATGAAGTTCCGATTCGATGAGGATGCACAGACCTCACCTGGCCCCAGTGCATCCTGGTTCATCGCGATGCACATCGAGCAGCCCGCCTGCCGCCACTCGAAGCCAGCATCCAGGAACACCTCATCGATCCCCTCCGCCTCACACGCCGCGCGCACCTGCTCAGATCCGGGGACCGCCACCGCCCACACGTCAGGGGCCACGCTGGCCCCCTCGAGGATGGCAGCCGCCTCGCGGAAGTCGCTCAGTCGCCCGTTCGTGCACGTCCCGAGGAAGGCCACATCGACCGGGTAGCCCAGCATGGGATCACCTGGTCTCACATCCATGTGGGCGATCGCCTTCTCGGCGGCTGTCCGTGCGGTCGGGTCGGCGATATCCGCGGGTGCGGGCACCGGCTCATCGACCGCGACGACCTGCCCAGGGTTGATCCCCCAGGTCACCTGTGGCGCCAGGTCGTCCGCATCGATCGTGACCGTGTCATCATACACCGCATCAGCGTCAGACCGCAGCGTCTCCCAGTCCTCGACGAGTGCATCGAACGCATCACCCTCGGGGACGAACGGTCGGCCAGCGAGGTAGTCATACGTCGTCGCATCGGGATTGACGTACCCTGCCCGAGCGCCACCCTCGATCGACATGTTGCACACCGCAAGCCGTCCCTCCATGTCGAGCGCCTCGATCGCGGGGCCACCGTACTCATACACATGACCGACCCCGCCATCGACACCCAGCGTGCGGATGATCCGCAGGATGATATCCTTGGCGTACACCCCCGGACCCAGCTCGCCTGTGACCTCCACCCTGCGCACGCGCTGCTTCTCCGTCGCGACGCACCCTGTCGCGAGGACGTCACGGATCTGTGATGTGCCGATCCCGATGCCGATCGAGCCGAACGCTCCATGCGTCGCTGTGTGGGAGTCACCACACGCCACGGTCATCCCTGGCTGGCTGAGCCCGAGCTCCGGGGCGATCACGTGCGTGATACCTTGATACTCAGAGTCAAGCCCGTAGAAGGTGATGTCGTTCGCCTCCACGTTGGTCTCCAGTGCCTGCAGCATCGTCTCCGCCTGTTCGTCGGCAAGCGGCCGCTCTCGTGCTTTCGGCTCCGTCGGCACGATGTGGTCCGTCGTCGCGAATGTCCGGTCGGGGAATGCGACCTCGAGGCCCCGTTCACGGAGCATGGCGAACGCCTGCGGTGAGGTGACCTCATGCATCAGGTGCAACCCGATGAACAGTTGGTCCTCACCGGTGGGGAGGTCCGCTACCTTGTGCCGTGCCCATACCTTGTCATACAGCGTCCCTTCGCTCATTGGTGCGCATCCTCTGTCCCGCTACCTGACTGCATCGGTCAGTGGCCCTCCGCCCAGCTGAACAGATCACGCAACGGAGCACCCACGGTCTCGATATCGTGCGTCTCCTCGGCGGTCTTCAGCTGGTGGTAGTGTGGGCGGCCGACCTGATTCTCTGCGATCCACTCACCGGCGAACGTACCATCCTGCACCTCCGTGAGGATCGCCTCCATCGCCTCGCGTGCCTCCGGGCCGATCACCCGGTCACCGCGGCTGAGTCCACCGTACTCGGCCGTATCTGACACCGAGTGCCACATGCCGCCGAGGCCGTCTTCGTACATCAGGTCGACGATCAGCTTGAGCTCATTCAGGCACTCGAAGTAGGCCATCTCGGGGCTGTATCCCGCATCGACGAGCGTCTCATAGCCCGCCTTCACGAGCGCGGTCACCCCACCACACAGTACCGCCTGCTCACCGAAGAGGTCCGTCTCCGTCTCCTCGGCGAAGGTGGTCTCGATCACGCCAGCCCTCGTGCAGCCGATGGCCTTCGCGTACGCCATCGCACGCTCGCGCGCGGCGCCGGTGTGGTCCTGTTCGATCGCAACCAGCCCGGGGGTCCCCGACCCCGCCTCGAAGTTCCGTCGCACCAGATGGCCGGGTGACTTCGGCGCCACCAGCGTCACGTCCACGTCCGTCGGCGGGGTGATCTGCCGGTAGTGGATGTTGAATCCATGGGCGAACTGTACGGTGTCACCGGGTTCCAGCGATGGTTCGATCGCCTCGAAGACCCGTGGCTGTACGGTGTCTGGCACGAGGATGGAGACGATGTCAGCCTCCGCGGTGGCCTCGACCGGTGTCGTCACCCGGAGCCCATCTGCGGATGCGGCGTCCCGGGAGTCGGAGTCCTCCCGCAGGCCGACGACGACATCCACGCCGGAGTCCGCCAGGTTCTGTGCATGCGCATGCCCCTGTGAGCCATATCCCAGCACCGCAATCGTACTGTCATCAAGCTGTGCCACGTCTGCATCATCGTCATAGTAGACGTCTGTGGTGAGTCCTGTCATCGTGGGGGTACCGTGGGTTCGTTCGCTGTCCCGGGTTTCTCCCCGGGTACCGTCGGCTGCATACCGCGTGCAAGTGCGGTGTAGCCCGTCCGGGCGATCTCGATGATCCCGAACTGATCGAAGGCGTCGATCGCATCATCGATCGTCTGCTCATCACCGGATATCTGGACGGTGATCGATGCTGATCCCGCGTCGATCGTCTGCCCGTCGAACATCGCGACGACCGCCTGGACATCCGCCGGCGACTGTCCGCGGACCTTCATGAGGACAACCTCCGTCCGCACGGCGTCTTCATCGAGTTCCCCGACGGAGATGACTGGCTTGAGTTTGGCGAGTTGTCGCTCGATCTGTGCGATCTGCCCGCGTGGTTCCTCGACGACGAGCGTGATCCGTGAGTGGCCCTGCACCGTCGTCGGCCCGACCGTGAGCGAATCGATGTTGAACTGCCGCCGCGAGAACAGCCCTGCGATCCGTGCCAGCACCCCTGGCTCGTCCTCGACAAGGGCACTCAGGATGGTCCGCTGTGGGGCATCCTCCACAGCTTGGTCTGCATCCCGCCGGACACCCCTCGCATCACGCCGCCCCGCGGGATGCGGCCGTTCCTCCGGTGTGGGCCCTGCCAGCCCCTCCTTGGGGATCTCCGGGGTCATAGCTGGTCGGGCGTCAAGGCGAATCGCCCGTTCGCCCCGCCCGATGGCACCATCGGATAGACGTTCTCGAACGGATCGATATGGAAGTCGATCACCGCAGGCCCATCGTACGCAAGTGCCGCCGCGATCGCCTCATCGACCTCCTCGTGGGTATCAACCCGGAGCCCCTTCGCACCGAGGGCCTCTGCGAGTGCGTCGAACTCCGGCATCCAGCTGTACTCTGAGGCCATCCGGCGCCCGTCGAAGAACGCATCCTGCCACTGCCGGACCATCCCGATGTACTCGTTGTTCAGGATCGCGACGGTGATGTCCAGCTGCTCGCGGACGGCCACCGACAGCTCCTGCATCGTCATCAGGAAGGAGCCATCCCCATCGATGCAGATGACCTCCTGGTCATCATCTGCAGCCAGCCGTGCCCCGATCGCTGCGGGCACGCCGTAGCCCATCGTCCCGAGCCCGTGTGATGAGACCCAGGTACGGGGCTCCGTGAACGTCCAGTACTGCGCCGCCCACATCTGGTGTTGGCCGACCCCGGTCGTCACGATCGCCCGATCCGACGTCGCAGCATCGAGCTGTTCGACGATGTACTGTGGTTTCAGTGGACCATCCGGCCCCTGCACGTAGTCCATGGGGTACTCCTCCTTCCAGGTCTGCACCTGCGCTCGCCACTCATCGACCGGCGGTGCACCCGCCATCGCCCGATCCAGCTGCGTGAGCACCTCCGCGGCATCCCCGATGAGCGGGATGTCCGCATGGATGTTCTTCGAGACCTCGGCGGGGTCGATCTCGATGTGGATGACCGTCGCCTCGGGGGCGAAGGTCTCGATCCCACCGGTGAGCCTGTCATCGAAGCGCGTGCCCACCGCGATCAGACAGTCCGTGTGGGTGATCGCCATGTTTGCGTATCCGGTGCCGTGCATCCCCGCCCACGACAGTGCCAGTGGATCATCCTCCGGGAACGACCCGATCCCCGGCATCGTCGTGACGACCGGGATCTCATACGTCCGTGCGAACGTCCGCACGATGTCCGTCGCAGCGGCCTTGATGACCCCGCCACCCAGCAGGAGCAGCGGACGGTCGGCTGCGCCGATGGTCTCCGCTGCGGTCGCCACCGCCGCCTCAGGAGCTCGGCGCTGTGGGATCGTCGTCGCCGGTGGGGTCGGTGGAGGGGTCTCGGCGGTCGTCGATTCGATCGTCGCATTCTTCGGCAGGTCGATCAGTGTCGGCCCGAACCGCCCCTGGGTGCTCAGCGCGATGGCCTCCCCGACCATCGCCCCCACCTCCTCTGCGGTGTGTGTGAAGTAGTTGTGCTTCGTCAGCGGGGTCGTCACGCCCATGGTGTCGGTCTCCTGGAAGGCATCGGACCCGACCATGTCTGCGGGGACCTGCCCCGTCAGCGCTACGAGGGCATCTGAGTCCATGTTCGCATCTGCGATGCCCGTCACGAGGTTCGTCGCACCGGGCCCGGAGGTCGCCATGCACACACCCGGGCCGTTCCGGACGACGCCGTATGCATCCGCAGCATGTGCTGCGCCCTGTTCGTGTGCCATCGTCACGTGGCGGATGTCCGAGTGGAACAGCGCATCATAGACGGGCATGATCGCCCCTCCCTGCACGCCGAAGATCATCTCGACACCCGCCGCATCGAGCGCCTCGATGGCCGCCTCAGCGCCCGTATGTGTCTGTGGTTCGGTGGTCGATTCGGTCTCGTGGTGTTCTTGTTTGCTCATTATCTGTTGGTCTCGTCACGCGGACGTGCTCATCAAGCGGTGCACAGCAGGATCAGGGGAGGGAGGAGATGGGGCTAGGCAGCCCCTACGATACCGATCACGATGGTCGCATCCCTCGTCATTGGCCTTCATATCATGTATCAGCTCATAAACGGTTCGGCTGGCGCCTCAGATGCGGACCTCTTCATCGGTCACCCGCAGCACCCCTGCCTCGCGGGCGAACCGCGTCAGGACATCGATGGTGACCTGCTCCTTCTGCGCCCCGTACTCCTTGATCCGCCCCGTCAACTGCCGCACCTCCGTATCGGTGGGGTCGAAGCCGGCCTCGACGAGCCGCTGGCGGACCGAGTGTGTCCCCGTGTGCTTGCCCAGGACGAACTCCCGACTCGCCCCGACCATCTCCGGGGTCATGACCCCTGGTTCGAAGGTGTCGGTGTTCTCGAGCACGCCCGCTGCGTGGATGCCGGACTCGTGACTGAAGGCGTTCTGTCCCACGATGGACTTGTTCTGTGGGACGGGAATATCGCTCGCTGCCTCGACGATGTGAGACAGCTCGGTGATGCGTCGGGTCTCGATCCCGGTCTCGACACCGAACAGCGCCTCTGCTGCCATGACCACCTCCTCGTACGCCGCATTGCCTGCCCGCTCACCGATACCGTTCACACTGACCTGTGCTTGTGCTGCACCCGCTTCGAACCCCGCGATCGCATTCGCGGTCGCCAGGCCGAAGTCATCGTGCGCATGGACATCGATCCGTGCATCCGTCCACCCCCCGATCTGCGAGACGAGATTGTGGAACCGAGTCGGCGTGCCTACTCCGGTGGTGTCGGGGATGTTGATCCAGTCCACATCCACCGCATCGACCGCTCGGACGATCTCCTCGAGGAACGCGGGGTCGGTCCGTGTCGCATCCATCGGGGAGAACATCACCTCCACATCCGCATCCTTCACCTGCTGGACCGCGGCGACTGCACGTTCGACCGCCTCTTGCTTCGATGCGTGCATCGAATCGCGCAGCTGGACCTCTGACGTCGAGACGAACACATGGACGAGGTCGACACCCGCATCCAGGGCGACCTCGATGTCGCGCTCGACCACCCGGGCCAGCCCACAGACCGTGCTGCGCGAGGCAGCTGCGATGTCTGCCACTGCCTCGAACTCCGCCTCGGAGTTGACAGGGAAGCCAGCCTCGATGACATGCGTCCCCATCTCATCGAGCGTCGCAGCGATCTGTCGCTTCTCATCATAGCTGAACGATGTCCGTGGCGACTGCTCACCATCGCGGAGTGTGGTATCGAAGATGCGGACTGTATCGATCTCAGCGTCAGTTCTGTGGGCGAGTGTGCCCTCGAAGAACTCGACCAGCCGGGGACCCCGACTGTGCCTCCGTGTCTTTGTTAGACATTGTACCTGCAGCAATCCGGACAGTCAACATAAACGCTCCGACTCCCTCAGCTACCAGGTCAACCCCTCATAGACCATCGCCGGTGTCGGCTCGACCACCCGCCGCCCATCGATCACGATCGGCCGTCGCATGCCCTCCACATGCTCACCCAACCGGCTGTACTGTGGCCATGCCGTCATGACGATCGCCGCGTCCGCACCTGCGAGCGCTGCGGCGGTCTCCGAGACCGCCTGGACGTGGTCGAACTCATCTGCGAGCCGGATGGCACCAGAGGGGTCTGTGAGCCGCAGTGCCGCAGTGCGGTGCTCCAATGCGGTCAGTAGTGGGCGGCTCCTCGTGCCCCGGATGTCATCAGTCCCCGGTTTGAACGCCGCACCACAGACCGTGACCGTGGCCTCCTCGACCTGCAGATGCCCCTCGAGCAGTTCGATCAGGCGCATGGGTTGTCGGTCGTTCTGCTCTCGTACGGCACGCAGCAAGGCTGCGTCATAACCCGCCTCCTCCGCCTCCTGTATCATCGCGTCGGTGTCCTTGGGGAAGCAGCTCCCGCCCCATCCCGCACCAGAGCGCATGAATCGCGCTCCGATGCGGTCGTCCATCCCCACAGCATCCATGACGGCGTACCCATCGATACCGTGCACTTTGCAGATGTTCGCCAGCTCGTTGACCACCGACAGCTTGCTCGCGAGGAACACGTTGTTCGCGTACTTGATCATCGCCGCCGTCGGGGGGTCAGTCCTGACCACCGCCCGCTCAGAGTCGATCACGGCCCCGTAGAGTCGATCCAGCGTCTCGAATGCCCATGGGTCTGTGGCCCCAAAGACGAGTTTCTGCGGATCTCGGAAGTCATCGACAGCGGTGCCCTGCGCCTGGAACTCCGGGTTCACCGCGAGATGGACGCGGTCACCTAGGTGTTCACCAAGTGCACGCTCGAGTCGATGAGGTACCACACGCTCGACGGTCCGTGGCGGCACCGTCGATTTGAGGATCACGAGATGGTCATCTGCACCGTCCTGAAGTGCGCTGCCGATGTCTCCGACCGCGGTCTCGACAGCAGTCGTATCGACCGCGCCATCATCGGCCGTCGGCGTCGGGACCGTGATGACCGTGCACTCGCCTGCGGCGACCGCGTCGATCTCGTCTGTCGCCGCCAATCGCTCACCGATGTGGGCGGTGATGAGCGCCTGTAATCCTGGCTCTTCGATCGGCACCTCACCGGCATTCAGTGCCGTCACACGGGCGCTATCAATGTCCACCGCCACGACGTCATGTCCCCACTCGGCGAACACCCCCGCGATCGTGGTCCCCACATAGCCGCTGCCGACGACACTGACGTTCATGCAGCTTCTCGGCGGGATGGCGGATTGAAGCTTCGCCCTGCGATGTCGCACAGCTTTGAGGGGGGCCACAGAACCGTTGACCATGCTCCCGCCGCGGCTCCGCATCTTCCTCATCGGGCTCATCATGGGCGCGGCAGACGCCGTCCCCGGTGTCTCCGGGGGGACCGTTGCACTCGTCGCTGGCATCTATGACCGGCTCATCACTGGGCTCAGTGCCATCGACCACCGGCTGCTGATCGGACTCATCGATGCCGCTCGACAGCGATCGGCCGGAGCGCTGCTCGAACGCGGGCGGGCTGCACAGCTGCCCTTCCTCCTCATCTTGGGCATGGGCGTTGCGGTGAGCATCGCCGCCGTCACCCGGCTGATCGCGACGGGGATCACGACCGCTCCGATCCCCACATTCGGGCTCTTTGCAGGGCTCATCGGTGGCTCCGGGTGGGCACTCCGCGGGGAGCTCCGGTTGCGACCGGCGTCGGTCGGCGTGGCATCGGCCGCTGCGTGCGCTGGGGCCGTCGGGGTCAGCGTCGCTGGCTCCCAGCCGCTCACCGACGGCATGCTCATGGTGTTCGTGAGCGGGCTCCTCGCGGTGAGCGCGACGATCCTGCCGGGGATCAGTGGGTCGCTCATCCTGCTCGTCCTCGGCCAGTACACGTCGCTGGCAGGGAGCCTCGCGACGGTCATCGATGCGTGGGTCCTGCTGCGTCCAGTCACCGAGGTCCGGCCTGCGGCTCTGACGGTCCTCACGTTCCTGGCCGGTGCTGCGATCGGCCTTGCGATCATGGTCCGTATCATCGCCTGGGCGATCACACGCTATCGTTCGGCGACCGCGTCGGTCCTCATCGCCCTCGTGATCGGTGCGACCGCAGCGCCCGTCTACCGGGCATCGCTGGCGGTGGGACACCAGTGGGAGCCCACCAGCATCCTCACCTTCGGCATCGCAGCCATGATGGGTGTTCTGACGGTGGTGACCATCGACCGCGAGGTGGGGCTCACCGCCCTCTCCGATGGGGACTCAGGCCAGGTGTGAGACGAGCCGGAAGGTCTCCGTTCGCTCCTCCGCACTCACCGTGGTGAACCCCGCAGCCTCGAGCTGCATCATGGCCGCACCGAGGCTGAAGCGCTCATCGACCGGTGGACCACGCGCCCCTGCCCCGGTGGCAGACCAATCCACGGTCACGACGGTTCCACCGGGGACGATGACCCGCGCGAGCTCCTCCAGCGCATCGACACCTGCGAATTCGTGAAACGTCGCAGTGCTCACCGCCGCATCCACGGTGCCATCGGCGATCGGGAGTGCCGCTGCTGCTGCGGTGAGTAGTCGGACACCTGGGTCCGGGCGCCGCTCATCATGCAGGCGGTGCATCGCCGGCTGGATGTCCACCGCGAGCACGCGCTCTGCGACATCGCGGAGCGCTTCGGTGTAGAAACCGGTCCCACTGCCGAGGTCCATCACCTGTCCCATCCCTCCTTGGAGGGGTGCAGTCAGCTCCTCCACCGAGCAGTACCGGTAGCGACTCGGGTCATCGAGGTTCTCCGCGAGGTCCGCATCGAACACGTGAAAGCCCATGCGCTGTATGTGCGGGCGACGCGTAAACCGCTTCGCAGCGTCGGCGCATTTATATAGGCCATGGTACTGTCTGGCCCATGAGCGATGTTAGCCTCCGACGCCCCGAGGTCCGCACGTGTGAACGATGCGGGCGTCGGGAGCGCTGGGATGAGGAGCTCCGTGGGTGGATTGTGGCCACCGGCGCCGACGCAGCGGCCATCGGTGACGTCTACTGCATCCATGAGTGGGATATCAACGGTACCTTCTCGACCGTCGTCGAGAGCTGATCAGTCCGCACGCAACCGTTCCAGGATGTCGGTCAGTCCCGCATGATGGGGCTGACTGGTGACGTATGAGGCAGCTGCCGTCGCAGCCCGATCCGCATTCGCCACCGCATAGGACTCCTCCACCCGCTCGAACATCGACACGTCATTCTCGCTGTCACCGATCGCGACGACCCCTGTGAGCGGGATGTCGAGGGCGGCCGTCACATGCTCGAGGGCATCGCCCTTCGAGACCTCGCGGCTCGTCAGGTGGTACGCGAAGCCGGTATCCAGCACACGGAGGCCGAACTCCGCGGCCACCGTATCGACCGCTGCCCGCTCCATCTGCAGGCCCACCGCCACCTCCGTCTCCCGCCAGGCGTTGATCGTGTCGTATCCCCCCTCCCACCCGAGGGTCGGATCCACCTCGCGTAGGGCTGCGGTCGCCGCCGCGATCATCTCGCCGTCGGTGTGCACCTGCCGCCGCCCACCGACCAAACTGATCCCCCCGTTCTCGGCGATCACCGTCTCATCGATCTGGCAGAAGTAACACAGCGCAACCGCATAGGGGAGTGCCTTGCCGGTGGCGATGATCACCGGCGCAGGCCATGCCCCAAGCGCATCGATGACCGATGGCCCGAGCCGGCCTGTCTCGTCGGTCAGCGTGCCATCGATATCTACCGCGATCGGTGGTACCATCAGGATTCGGCGATGCCGATCCGCATCGGTGTCCCCTCGACCTCATCATCCACCACAGCCACCATCGCCTCTGTATCCTCGCTGAACCGTTCTGTGCGCGTCTCTGCGGCGATGAGCTCCTCATGCTCATCGAGGTATCCCTGCACAGCCGGATCCTCCGTCTCGATCGCCGTGATGATCTGAGCATCCACCGGCAGGTCCAGCTCCTTTCGGAGCTGCTGGACACGCCTGATCACATCGCGTGCGTATCCCTCCGCGGCGATGTGCTCCGGCACAGAGACGTCGACGTACACCACCCCCGCATCGAAGGGGGCCGCCTCGACTGCCCCCTGCGCGACGATCTCGTACCGGACCATCTCGGGGTCGATGGTGACCGGCTCCCCGTCGACGAGCACGCCTGCTTCGACCTCCTCGCGCGATGCCCCCTCGACCGCCTGCATCACCGTCTCCGCCCGCTTGCCGAAAGCGGGGCCGATCTCTGCCATCACCGGTGTCGCCACCGCGACCGTCTCATCGAACGACTCGGTCACCGTCACCTGCTCTGCATTGATGCGGTCTGCCAGGATGTCGCCATGGGACTCGATCGACTCGGTTGTCCGCTGATCGTCCGTCTCGACGACCACCCGTGGCACGGCCCACCGGCGCTTGCGGCCAGCCTGCTGGCGTGCTGCCGCAGCAGCCTCCTCGACGCCACGGATCGCCTCGATATGGGCCTCGAGGGTCTCATCGCGTCGGTCCGGCTCCTCCTCGGGATACGGTAACGCGTGCACGGTCACCGCCCTGCCATCCAGCTCCTGGTACATCCGTTCGGTCAGATACGGCACGATCGGCGCCAGCAACCGGGTCGTCACATCCAGCAGGTGCGCCATCGTGGCGTAGGCCGCCTGCTTGCTGGGCGAGTCCTCCTCCTCCCACATCCGGTCCCGGATCGATTGGATGTAGTACCGGGAGACGTCCTCCGTGAGGAACCCCAAGACAGCGGCGACGACCTCATGTGTGGCGTAGCTGTCCCACCCCATCTGCGCCGCCGCGATGGTCGCCTGCAGCCGGGAGAGCACCCACCGGTCCATCGGTGTCAGCGTGACCGCGTCCAGGTCGACATCACGCGGGTCGAAGCCGTCGAGGCGCATGTACGTCAGCGGGAAGCGGAAGACGTTCCAGACGATGTTGAGCCGGCCCGCGATGGTCTCTGCGGTCTCCCAGCTGAACGATAGGTCGACACCGTGCTGGTCGTGTGAGAGGAGGTACGCTCGCAGAGGGTCACGGCCCACGCGCGCGATCGCCTCCTCAGGGGTGACGATGTTCCCCCGTGACTTCGACATCTTCCGGCCCTCGGCATCGTTCACGAACCCATGCATCAGGACCTCGCGGTATGGGACCTGCCCCATCGCCGCGGTGCCCATGCCGAGCTGTGACCAGAACCACCCCCGTGTCTGGTCATGCGCCTCGGTGATGAAGTCCGCCGGCCAATCCCGCTCGAGGCGCTCACTCGCACCCGGGGCGCCGATCGACCCCCACGATGCCACCGCCGAGTCGATCCAGACATCGAAGACGTCCGGCACCCGGTGGTACGTCCGTGTGCCCTCGGTGATCGTCAGTGGGTCCACACTGGGCCGGTGGAGGTCGATCGCATCAGGGTCGACATCCTGATCGACGCGGTCTGCGAGCTCCTCACGTGTGCCGATGACGATCCGGTCCCCATCCGATGCCACCCAGATGGGCAACGGGATCCCCCAGTACCGCTGCCTGGAGATGTTCCAGTCCGGAGCATCCGCGACGAAGTCACTGAACCGGTTGTCCCGGGCCCACTGCGGATGCCACTCGGTCTCCTGGATGTTCTCCAGCAGCTCCTCTTTGATGTCGGTGACCGTGATGAACCACTGATCGGTCGCCAGATAGATGATGTCGGTGTCACAGCGCCAACAGTGTCCGTACCGGTGCCGGTGCTTGTCTGCTGCGACCAGTGCACCAGTCGTGTCCAGGTCGGCGATGATCCGCTCATTCGCATCGCGGACGAAGGTCCCTGCGTACGGGCCTGCCGCCTCGGTGAACACCCCACGGTGGTCGACCGGGACGACGACCTCCACATCCAGCTCCGCCCCCCGTGCGAAGTCCTCCTGCCCATGGCCCGGTGCGGAGTGGACCAGTCCGGTCCGGTCCGCCTCGACGTAGGGCGCTGCCTGGATCGTGTACACGTCCGTCCCTGCCGGGTCCGCCGGCAGCACATCCGCCATGGGATGGGTGTACGACATCCCCTCGAGCTCGGCCCCGGTGAACGCGTCCTCGTGTCCGAGCAGTGTCAAACCGGTGTGCTCGATGAACGAGTCGACACACGCCTCCGCGACGATCAGCGATCGCTCACCCTGTCCATCATCAACCCGCAGTCGGGCGTAGGTCAGTGTGGGGTCGATCCCGACGAACGTGTTGGCCGGCAGCGTCCATGGCGTCGTCGTCCAGATGACCACCGATGCATCGGTCTCGGCCAGCGGGAACGCCACGTAGATCGATGGTGAGGTCACCTCATCGTACTCGACCTCGTTCGCTGCGATCGCCGTCTGACACCGTGGACAGTACGCCACCGACCGCTTTCCGCGGTCCAGCAGTCCACGCTCTGCGACCTGCTTGAAGACCCACCAGGCCGCCTCCATGTACTCCGGTGTCAGCGTCTGGTAGGGGTCGTCCCAGTCCATCCACACCCCGATCGATTGGAAGTCGATATCCATCGCCTCCCGGTTCTCGATCGCGAACCTGCGGCACTCCTCGATGAACGCCTCGATGCCGAAGGTCTCGATGTCACGCTTCGAGTCGAACCCCAACGCCGCCTCCACCTTGACCTCGATCGGGAGCCCGTGCATGTCATAGCCCGGTCGATCACGGACGTCGAACCCGCTCATCCGCTTGTACCGCAGCACCGCATCCTTCAGCGTCTTGTTCCATGCAGTGCCGAGATGCATCTGTCCGGATGTGTACGGTGGCCCATCAACGAACACCCACGGTGGGTCCCCACGGTGTGCCGCCTTCGCGACCGCATACGCATCCTCCTCCGCCCAGTGCCGCCCCACGGTCTCCTCGACCGCATGTGGGTCGTACTGGTCATCGATGCCGTCCATGTGCTGCAGTCCTTGGCGACCGCATATGAAGACCATGGAAGGTGGTCTTCGGCTGTCAGCGGCGACCGGGACGCATCCCAAAATTTAACGCTCGGTCCTGTATCGACGCAGCAATGAGCGGCACTCGCAGCCCCGACCGATGGTTGGGTCTGCTCGCACGCGTGTGGCCCATCATCACCGTGGCTGCAGCGATGATCTGGATGTTCTACATCCGTGTACGCACGTACGGGAACTTCCTGGTCGATGGACGCGTCTACTTCTCTGGCAACGATGCGTGGTACCACCTCCGCCAGGTGGAGTACCTGGTGGCGAACTTCCCCCAGCGCATGCCATTCGACCCGTGGACGGGGTACCCGGTGGGGCGGTTCGCCTCGCAGTTCGGCACCCTCTATGACCAGCTCGTCGCTGCTGCGGCGTTGGTGATCGGCCTGGGCAGCCCCACCGAACAACAGGTGGCGATCACGCTCCTGGTCGCGCCTGCTGTCTTCGGGACGCTCGTGGCGGTACCGACATATCTCATCGGTCGCGAGCTCGGCGGGCGGACCGTCGGGGCGGTGGCGGTCATCATCCTGGCGCTGCTGCCGGGGACCTTCCTCCGCCGTGGGCTCGTCGGCTTCGCCGATCACAACATCGTCGAACCGCTGTTCATGCTGGTTGCGGTGTGGTTGCTCATGGTCAGTGTGCGTGTGTCCAACCGCGCGGACCTCGACCTGGACGCGGTGCGACAGGTGCGGTGGAGTGAGCTGTTGTCCCCTCTGCGATGGGGTGCGCTCGCCGGTGTGGCAACCGTGCTGTACCTGTGGGTGTGGCCACCGGGGGTCATCCTCCTCGGCATCGTCGCGATCGCGGCAGTGCTGCAGGGTGTCACCGACATTCGCGTTGGGCGCGCCGATCTCAGGCGGCTGGTCCCCCTGGGGACCGCGATGGTGGTCGTCGCGCTGTTCATGCTCCTCCGATTGACCTCGCCGGGCTACTACGCACAAGGGTTCACCATCCTCGCACCGCTGCTGGCACTCGGGGTCCTCGCCGGCGCAGCGGTGATCACTGCGGGGCAGTATGTGCGTGTGCGCGAGGGGCTTCCCCCGCTGGTGGTCGTCCTTGGGCTCGGGGTGCTCGCCGCCGTCGCGTTGGTGCTGCTGTCGGTGATCGCCCCGGGTGTCTATCAGACGCTGACGGGCAACTTCCTGAACATCGTCGGCTTCGGCACCGGAGCGACCACGCGGACGATCGGGGAGGCACAGCCGTTCCTCCGCGGTGGATCGGTCGCACCCATCATCCGCGAGTATGGGCTCATGTTCTTCATCGCTGCGGGTGCGGTTATCTGGATGCTCGCGGCGCCCCTGCTGCGGTCGGGGGCACCACGGGAGCTCGGATTCGCAGCCGGTGGGCTCGCGGTGACCGGCATCATCCTCGCACTCCCGGTGGTGCCCGCAGCCATCGGTGGCGTCGTCGGCATCCCCGGGGCACTCATCGGCTTCGCCATCGTGGCGGTGCTGTTCATCGCCGGTGTTGGGCTGGCAGACCACCCACCGGAGCGGCTCATGTTCCTGGCGTGGGTGGCGATCATCACCGCCGCGACCTTCACACAGGTGCGGTTCAACTACTACCTCGCACCGGGGGTCGCAATCCTCGCGGCATTGCTGTTGGTCAAGGTTGCACGGTCGTCACTGCTGGGGCTCACAGAGCTCGATTCCATCCGTGACCTCACCGGGTACCAGCTGCTGACGATCGGGGCGGTCCTGCTGCTCGTCCTCGCACCGGTGCTCGCGGTCCCGATCACCGTCGGTGGGGCGACGACGCAGACCGCGTTCGATGCATCTGCGAACAACGGCCCGGGGTCGGTCGTCATCTGGGATGAGTCCCTCTCGTGGCTTGCCACCGAGACACCGGTGCCGGGTACCCTCGGTGGCGAGGAGAAGGCCGACGAGCTGCCGTACCTGGGCACCTTCGAGTATGCTGAGGACTTCGCGTATCCCGACGGGAGCTACGGGGTGATGTCCTGGTGGGACTACGGCCACTGGATCACGCTGTTGGGCGAGCGCATCCCCCATGCGAACCCGTTCCAGCAGCATGCGACACAGGCGGCGAACTTCCTGCTCGCGGGCTCGGAGGAGGCGTCCATCGCGGCGGTCGCCGAGCAGTCGACGGAGGGTGCGGGAACGCGATACGTGATGATCGACTGGCAGATGGCGACCCCCGGATCGAAGTTCACCGCCCCGACGGTCTGGTACGATGCAGAGGAGGATATTGACACCAGCAGCTTCCTGCGGCCCGTCTACCGCTTCGATGAGAGTGGCCAGATCATCGGTGCTGCCCAACTCCGGACGGACCGGTTCTACGATGCGACGATGACGCGGCTGTACTACTACCATGGCTCGGCCGTCGACCCGGCGCCGGTGGTCACCGACTGGGAGGAGGTGGAGGCAGAGACCGCAGCTGGGCCGATCACCGTCGATGCGGCGGCGAACGAATCTGCCCCGTTGGTGCGGCAGTTCGAGACGATGGCGGACGCGGAGGCGTACCTCGCGAACGACTCGACCGCCCAGCTCGGTGGCGTCGGCACACTACCCATCGAGCGGGTACCGGCGCTGACGGAGTACCGGCTCGTGCATGTGAGTGAGACATCTGCCGCAGCACAGATACAGGGGACAACGAGTCGGAATGCCCGTGCGATCGGGCTGAACCCAGCGGTCAACGTGCCTGCCTCGGCGAGCTGGGTGAAGACCTTCGAGCGGGTCCCCGGTGCGACCGTCCGCGGGAGTGGTGCCCCAGCTGGGACGGAGGTGACCGCGTCCGTCGAGCTCGCGATCCCGCAGACCAACGGATCGTTCACGTACATCCAGCACGCCGAGGCGGACGATGAAGGGCGCTTCAGCCTCCAGCTCCCGTATGCCACCACGGGCTACGATGCATACGGCCCCGCGGAGGGGTACACGAACGTGAGTGTCAGAGCGACCGGTCCGTACACGGTGACGGCACCGCCTCAGTTCGATGGGTCTGGGCTCACCACCTACCGGGCCGAGCTTGCGGTGGATGAAGGCGCCGTCAACGGGGCGGCCCCCCGCACCCTGACGGTCACACTCTCAGAGGACACCAGCGCGATCACTCCCGCAGACAGCGACTGAGGCGATCGCTCAGAACTCGGGGAGGTCACTGGGTGGTTCGTAGGATGACTCCCAGGTGATGTACTCCGCCTTCAACACATCCGAGACCGCCTGCCCCAACTCGGTCAGTCCCGCGTTGATGCTGCTGACGGTCTCCCACGTGGTGATGTCGGGGTGGATCGATCGCTCACGCCAGTCCTCGGGGATGCCTGGCGCATGATAACCCACCCGGTCTGCGAAGTCATCCCAGAAGAACGCGAACTGCTCCAGCAGCTCCAGCTCCAGTACGACCGCCCACTGGGCTTCCGTGACCCGTGTGTTCGCCGCCCACATGTCGAACCCATCGCCCCACGCACCCGCATGGAGGAGGGAGGCGATGTCCTCACGGCGCTCTGCTGGTGCGCCCGCGGTGGGGATATCCGGCACCGGTGGGACCGACACGTCGAGTGACATGGTCGGAATCGCATCGCGAGCGGCTAAACTGCCACGTTCAGGTGCCTTCCCTGTCCGGGATGTCATCGGGGTCGATCAGGTCCAGCTCCTGTGGCCCCTGTCCGGCCTCATCGATGACCGCTGCTGCCACCTCGATCGGACAGTCCGCGCGGACGGCGATGGCGATTGCATCCGATGGGCGTGCATCGAACACGCGTGCCTGCACACTCCCCTCGCGGTACTGCTCGGTGTCCACCTTCGCGAGGAACGTCCCCCCATGCAGCCCGTCGATCCGCACGCGGTCGATCGCACCCCCGAGGTCGGTCACCATCTCCACGAGCAGGTCATGCGTCAGCGGCCGGTCGAAGCTCCCCCCGTGGATCCCCAGGTGGATCGCCCGTGCCTGGTCGGGGGTCACCATGATCGGGATGTACCGGTCATCCACCGCGATGATCACCGCCGGGGCACGGTCGGTGCTCTCATCGACCGCGACCCCGATGCCCTCGATTCGCCCCTCGTGGCCCATACCTGATGTATCTCCCGCAGGTACGAAAGGCTACGGTCCGATATGCCTATCCGAGTCGGCGGGCCTTCGCATGCATGGATACCCCACAGGAGGTCGGCAACGTCACCCTCGTGGGGACCGCGCATGTCTCGGAGGCATCCGTGACGGCCGCGACGGAGAGCATCACCGACCGCGCACCAGGGGTCGTCGCCGTGGAGCTCGATGCGGGACGGTACCGACAGCTGCGCGGGGATGCACCGGATGACCTCGACCCCAAGGAACTGTTGCGGGGCAACACCGTGTTCCAGCTGGTCGCATACTGGATGCTCTCGTACATCCAGGCTCAGTTGGGTGATGCATTCGACATCCGCCCTGGGGCGGAGATGCTGGCAGCGGTCGAGACAGCCGAGGATGCGGGAATCCCCATCGCGCTGATCGACCGGGACATCGCGGTCACGATGCAGCGGTTCTGGACGAAGATGCGCCGCCGTGAGCGGCTCGAGATGATCGCTGGGCTGTTGCTGGCGGCGGGGACGCCGGTCGGCACCCGGACGGCGGGTGCAGCGATGGGTGCGATCGTGGTGGGGCCGCTCATCGCGCTGGCGGTCTCGGTGTCGGGGACACCGGTGGCCATCCTCGCGCCGGTCGCACTCGCGGGCATCGTGGTCGCTGTCACCGCCATCGCCTCTCACCAGCTCCGTGACATGCGGGTCGCCGCAGGGGTCGCCGTGGGGGTGGGGGCCCTCGCGACCATCGGTGGGGCGGCGCCTCTCGTCACGGATCTGCTGTCCCCGCTCATGACGCTCTTGTTCGGCTCAGTGACGGTCGGTGTCGCCGCAGGTGCGGGTGTGGGGACCGTCCTGACCGCACGGGGCCCCGCGTCAGATATCGATCTCGAGGAACTCTCTCCCGCAGAGCTGACCGATGGTGACCTCGTCGCGCAGATGCTCGATGAGTTCCGCCGGTTCTCACCAGAGGGTGCAGCGGCGTTGATCGATGAGCGTGATGCGTACATCGCACATGAACTGCAGGCTCTGTCCGACCGCTACGATGCGGTGGTCGCCGTCCTCGGTGCAGGCCATCTCCCGGGCGTGGTGGCCCACCTCCGCGATCCTGCTGGGCTTCCCCCGAAGGCGGAGCTGACCGCCCGGGCCCGACGCCGACTGCCCATCGCACAGGGGCTTGGGGTCGCGATCAGCGCGGTCGCCATCGGGACGTTCGTACTCCTGGCACTCTCGCCGGCGGCGGATGCGATCGTGATGCAGATCTTCATCGCGTGGTTCCTGATCAACGGCATCGCCGCGGGCGGGCTCGCCCGCCTCGCGGGCGCCCGCTGGGATGCGGCCATCGCAGGTGGTGGGATCGCCTGGTTGACCTCGGTCAATCCCCTGCTCGCTCCGGGGTGGATCGCCGGCTACCTGGAGCTCCGGCGCACACCGGTGAACATCGCAGACATCGGCCGGATGAACGAGCTGCTGGGTGATGAGACACGGCCGATCCGCGAGATCATCGCCGAGCTTCGTGCGGTGCCACTGTTCCGGCTGATCATGATCGTCGCGGCGACGAACATCGGATCGATCATCGCATCCGTCGCATTCGTGACCTACCTGTTGCCGCAGTTCGCAGTCGATCTCGGGGGTGCCGGAGCGGTCGTCTCACTGCTCATCGAGGGCGCACGCACCGGTTGGATGATCATCGCTCAGACGTTCGGTGTGTGATCTGCACCGAGGATGACCGCCAGGAGGTTGATGCTGGCGAGCACCACGAACAACCCAAGACGTGGCCCCTCGAGCCCATCGACCAGCAGCGGGATGTACGCCACCGGCAGGAGGACGGCCAGCCAGAAGGCGGCCTGCCGGATCGCAGGGAGCGTCCAACGCCGCAGTGCACCGGTCCCCATCGGAGGTCCTGTGGTGGTGGCCATCGTACCCTGATGCACAGCTGACAGGGGCATAAACCGCACAGAGCCTTCGGGTGAGTTCC
>ERZ1034517.47-NODE-47-length-35394-cov-7.410312_pt1 | contig 35394 bp, 35 predicted proteins | sample MGYA00520599_ERZ1034517 | MGnify/ENA primary metagenome ERZ1034517 (study PRJEB33760, sample SAMEA4777701) | hypersaline lake metagenome | biome: hypersaline environment; feature: brines | place: Spain | collected 2012-08 | depth 0 m ...
AATGCAGGCCGGACGGATGCGGTCGTCGAGCGCGTCGTCTCAGGGGCGGCCGGCCCGGGGTTTCTGGCGGGGCTGTACTGAACGACGTTCGTCGATCAGCTCCGCACAGCGCTGGCCGGCGACGACACCGCCGTCGAGCGAGCGCTCGGGATACTGCGCACGCGAGGCCATCCCGGCGTAGTAGAGCCCCTCGGTGACGGCCTCGCTCAGATCGTAGGGTATCACTCGGTCGAGATAGCCACGCGAGTAGACCGGGGCGGTCTGTGGGTTGCGCGCGATCCGCATCTGCTCGACGGCATCGCGATCGAACGACGGGTAGAGATCGGCGATGCCCGAGAGCCAGCGGTCACGGACCATCTCGTCGCTCCACCCCCAGAGCTCTTCCTCTGGCCCCTGGACGTAGCTGGCGACGTAGAGCAGGTGCTGGCCACCGTAGCGCTCGGGGGAGACGAAGTTCGTGTGCTCGATCAGCGCGCCGAACGGGCTGTTCTCGGCGATGTTGAGCCAGTAGGTGTCCATCAGCGGCTCACTCATGGTGACGACCGCACAGACCGACCCCTGGAACTCCACGCGTGACTCGTAGCCCGTCAGCGTCTCGAGGAGGTCCGGCATCGTCGCGATGACGACCGTATCGACCTCGTGGCGGGTCGTGCCCGCCGGGCCTTCGACGGTGAGTCGCTCGACCCGGTCGCCGTACTCGAGCCCGGTCACCCGAGCGTTCGCGGTGATGGTCTCGGCGCCGACGGCCGCGACGAGCCGGTCGAGCAGTCGGCCGAACCCGCCATCGATGTAGCCCAGGCGCTCGCCACGAAGCAGGTCCCGCTCCGAGCGGAACTTGATACGGCCCAGCAGCCAGGCCGCGCTGATATCGTTCTTCCGTTTGCCGAACTTGGCGTCTAACAACGGCTCGAAGAAGTACTCGTAGACACCGGCGGTGGTGTGCTCGCGCAGAAACTCCTCGATCGGCGTCCCCTCGTAGACCGTCAGGTCGTCGTAGCTGTCCGTCCGAGGGATCCCCCCGCGGACGTCGATCCCCTTGGTCAACAGCCCCAGCCGGAGCTTGTCGTACACCGAGAGATACGGGTAGGCGGCGATCTGCCAGATCGTGTCCAACGGGTGCTCGACGCCGTCGACGTAGTAGGCGTTCTCGCCGATGTGCCACTCGACGGCCTCCTCGAGCCCGAGCTCGGCGGCCAGCTCGACGATCGTCGTCTCGTTGGCCGAGAGGTGGTGATAGAACCGCTCGATGGGGTCACCGGCCGTCTCGTAGGTCGCCGCGAGCCCGCCGAGCTGGCTGCCTGCCTCGAACAGCTGGACCTCGTGGCCGGCCTGCTGGAGCCGGTGTGTGGCCGCGAGCCCCGCGATTCCGCCACCGACGACGCCAATCATACCGGACGATGTCGAGCCCGAGAAATGGCTCTTGTGGCTGGGCCTGGCGGGCGGGCGCGACCACCTTCGGGTAGCTTTAAACGGCCGCTCGGGAAAGGTGGCCCATGTTAACGGTCCGAGCGCCCGCAACGAGTGCGAACCTCGGGAGTGGGTTCGACGTGTTCGGCGTCGCGCTCGAGCGGCCAGCAGACGTGGTGCGGGTGGCCAAGGCGGAGACGACGACGATCAGTGTCAACGGTGCCGGCAGCCAGTACATCCCCGAGGACCCGCGCAAGAACACCGTCGGCGCGGTCGCCGAGGCGCTCGAGGCACCCGCACACATCGAGATCGACAAGGGCGTGCGACCGGCGTCGGGGCTGGGCTCCTCGGCGGCCAGTGCGGCCGCCGCGGCGGTCGGGCTCAACGAGCTCTACGACCGCGGCTACAGCCGCGAGGAGCTCGTCCCGATCGCAGCCGAGGGCGAGGCCGTCGTCAGCGGCGATGCCCACTCGGACAACGTCGCCCCGTCGATCCTGGGTGGGTTCACCGTCGCCCGGCACGATGGGGTGACGAGCGTGGACGCGGCGGTGCCGCTGGTGGCCGTGCTCCCCGATCTCGTCATTTCGACCCGTGACGCTCGTCGTGTCGTGCCCGGGCGGGCACGGATGGACCAGCTTATCAGCACGGTCGGCAACGCCGCGACGCTGGCGATCGGCATGGCGCGCTCCGATCCGGTCCTGGTCGGCCGTGGCATGCGCGATCCGATCGTCTCGCCGGAGCGTGTCGAGCTGATCGACGGCTACGCCGACGTCCACACGGCAGCCCTGAACGCGGGGGCGACGGGAGTGACGATCAGCGGTGCTGGGCCGGCCGTGCTGGCAGCCTGTCACGAGTCCGACCGGCGGGCGGTGTCGGTGGCGATGTTGGATGCCTTCGAGAGCAACGACGTCGACGCACGGGGGTTCCAAACCCGCATCGGTCGCGGTGCACACATTTTCGCCTGAGCACGGCCAGCTCCGCCCGGAGTCGTCGTCATTTTCCGTTCGGCCTGCCCACCACAGCCATGGCAGACGAGGAGTCAGCGAGAGAGGCGGCACTCAGGTCGTTCTTCCAGGAGTACGACAGCGCGATGAGGGAGTACGAGAAGGGGTACGTCGATGCCGACGCGGCGCTCGAGCGGCTCTCACGGGCGGTAGCTGAGCTGCGAGAGAGCGACCGATAGCGAGGGCGCGCGCACTCGCGCACGAGCCCGCTCGAGCGCGCCCCGGCGGAGACGCGCGCTCCGGGCCGATTTCGACCGTTTCGCGTCGAAAGCTTGAACATAGGGACTGCCCTAGCCGAGCCAATGAGAGTTCGGGCACCGACGGCGGTGATGGCATGAAGCTGATCATCACCGAGAAGGACGACGCTGCCCGCCGCATCGCGGCGATCCTGAGCGAGGACTCGTTCAGCAGCACCCAGCAGGGCGGGGTCAACGTCTACACGTGGGGGCCGACCCGCTGTGTCGGGCTCTCGGGGCACGTCGTCGAGGTGGACTACCCCCCGGAGTACGACAACTGGCGGGACGTCCGCCCGGTCGAGCTGATCGACGCCCCGACGACCAAGCGGCCGACCCGCTCGAACATCGTCGGCACGCTTCGGTCGCTGGCCCGCGAGGCCGACAGCGCCATCGTCGCGACGGATTTCGACCGCGAGGGAGAGCTCATCGGGAAGGAGGCGTACGATCTCGTCCGGGCGGTCAGCGAGATCCCCATCCAGCGGGTCCGATTCTCCTCGATCACCGAGCGGGCGGTCACCGAGGCGTTCGCCGAGCCCGAGGAGCTGGACTTCGCACTGGCAGCCGCCGGCGAGGCCCGCCAGATCATCGACCTGATGTGGGGGGCGTCGCTGACCCGCTATCTATCGCTGGCCTCGGGCCAGCGCGGGGAGGACTTCATCTCCGTCGGCCGGGTGCAGTCGCCGACGCTGAAGCTCATCGTCGAGCGCGAACGGGAGATCCAGGCCTTCGAGCCCGAGGCCTACTGGGAGCTGACGGCGACGCTCGCACCCACGGCCGAGCCCGAGGGGTTCGAGGCGCAGTACTTCTACGACGACGATGGCCGCGAGGCCGAGCGAATCTGGGATGCCGAGGCGGCTACGACCGTCACCGAGGCGCTCGAGGCAGCCAGCAGCGCGACGGTCACGGAGGTCCGGCGACGCACCCGGACCGACGACCCGCCGGCGCCGTTCAGCACGACACAGTTCATCAGCGCGGCCTCGTCGGTCGGCCAGAGCGCACAGAAGGCCATGAGCATCGCCGAGGAGCTGTATACGGCCGGCTACATCAGCTATCCGCGGACGGACAACACGGTGTATCCGGAGGATCTCGACCCGGAGGCACTCCTGGAGACGTTCGCCGATAGCGGGGCGTTCGGAGAGGACGCGACCTGGCTGTTGAGCGCCGATGAGATCGAGCCCACCCGGGGAGAGACCGAGACCACCGACCACCCTCCGATCCACCCGACCGGTGAGCTCCCTGCCAGACAGGACCTCTCCGAGGCCGAGTGGGCGATCTACGAGCTGGTCGTGCGTCGATTTTTCGCGACCTGTGCGGCCCCGGCCGAGTGGGCCCATCTCCGCGTGGTCGCGACGGCCGAGGAGCGCTCGTTGAAAGCCAACGGCAGGCGCCTGCTCGAGGCCGGCTACCACCGGGTGTACCCGTATCTCTCGACCGACGAGAACCACATCCCCGCGGTGACCGAAGGCGAGGAGCTGGCACTGTCGGCCGTCGAGCGCGCGGCCAAGGAGACACAGCCACCACGGCGTCGTGGCCAGTCACGACTGATCGAGCAGATGGAGCAGCTCGGCATCGGCACGAAATCGACGCGCCACAACACGCTCGAGAAGCTCTACGCCCGCGATTACATCTCGAACGACCCGCCACGACCGACGCAGCTGGCGATGGCCGTCGCGGACACGGCAGAGCGCTTTGCCGACCGTATCATCGACGAGGCGATGACCGCCCAGCTCGAGGCCGACATGGACGCCATCGCGGCCGGCGAGGAGACACTGGAGTCGGTCACCGAGGAGTCACGCGAGATGCTCGCCGAGATCTTCGACAGTCTCCACGAGGCCCGGGAGGCGGTGGGCGATCACCTCCGTGAGGGGCTCAAGGCCGACAGGACCGTCGGGCCCTGCCCGGACTGTGGGCGGATGATGCTCGTCCGGCAGTCGAATCGCGGGTCGTACTTCCTGGGCTGTGATGGCTACCCCGACTGTGATGCGACGCTCCCGTTGCCAGCGAACGGCAGGCCGACGCCCACCGACACCGTCTGTGAGGACCACGAGATGGCGCACGTCCGCATGCTCGACGGCCGGTCGACACACGTCCACGGCTGCCCGCGGTGCCAGGTCGAGCGCGCCGACGCGACCGAGGACATCCTCATCGGGCACTGTCCGGACTGTGGTGCGGCCCCGGCGTCGACCTCGAAGGACCCGACGGAGACGCCCGCCGACGAGGGCGGGCTCGCGATCAAGCGCACCCGGGCGGGTGGCCGACTGGCCGGCTGCACCCGCTATCCCGAGTGTGAGTACTCGTTGCCGTTGCCGCGTCGCGGTGAGCTCGAGGTGCTCGAAGCCCGGTGTGAGCGCCACCACCTCCCGGAGGTCCAGGTGATGCAGGAGGATGCCGAGGAGCCCTGGGAGCTGGGCTGTCCGATCTGCAACTTCGAGGAGTATCAGGCCCAGCAGACCGCCAGCACCATCGAAGATCTCGACGGCATCGGTGCCAAGACCGCCGCCAAGCTGGCCGCGGCCGGCATCGACTCGCTGGCGAAGCTGGCCGATGCCGACGCGGAGTCGCTGGCCGTCGAGGTCCAGGGGGTCAGCTCCGAGCGGATTCGGGACTGGCAGACCAAGGCCCGCGAGGCGATCGGCCGGGACGAGGACGAGCGGGACCCTGATGGGGACGGCCAGACCGAGCCCGCCGACGCCGACGAGCCCGACCTCCTGGCTGAGATCGAGAACGACATGGAGTCGCTCGAGGCCGACTAGCCGCCCCACCGCGTCGCGCCGTCGCTGGCGCAACCGAAATCACCATGCGGCGTTCCTGCCAACGCCGGGCCATGCGTGCAATCGCGCTGGCGGGCAAACCCAACGCCGGCAAGTCGACGTTCTACAAGGCCGCGACGATGGCCGACGTCGACGTCGGCAACTACCCGTTCACCACGATCGACCCGAACCGGGGGGTGAGCCACGTCCGGACCGACTGTCCCTGCCTGTCGCGAGAGTCCCGTTGTGGCGACGAGCTCTGCCGGGCCGGCAAGCGGTACGTCCCCGTCGAGCTGATCGACGTCGCCGGCCTGGTGCCGGGCGCCCACGAGGGGCGTGGGTTGGGCAATCAGTTTCTGGACGCGCTGACCGACGCGGACGTCATCTGTCACGTGGTCGATGCCTCCGGAGGCACCAACGAGGAGGGCGAGCCCGTCGAGATACACAGCTACGACCCGGTCCAGGACGTCGACTTCGTCGAGCGGGAGATGGACCTCTGGCTGGCGGGGATCGTCACGCGGCACTGGGAGTCGATCGGGCGCAAGTCACGCAGCCCTGATTTCGACATGGACGAGGCGTTGAGCGAACTGTTGACCGGCGTCGGAGCGACACCGTACGACGTCGCGATGGTGTTGCGCTCGATGAGCTACCCCGAGGACCCGCTGAAGTGGACCGACGAGGACCGCGAGACCCTGGCACGGCGGCTGCGCCGGCAGACCAAGCCGATCCTCGTCGTCGCGAACAAGGCCGATCTTGCGACGGGCGAGACGCTCGACCGGCTCCGGGCGGCTGCCGACCGGATGGTCGCCTGCACGGCCGAGGGCGAGCTGGCGTTGCGACAGGCTGCCGAGGCCGGCGCCATCGAGTACGATCCCGGCGACGCCAGCTTCGAGCTGACGGGGTCGGTGACCGACCGGCAGGCGGCCGGTCTCGAGCAGATCGCCGACGTGATGGCCGAGCTCGAGGGGACGGGCGTCCAGCGCAGTCTCAACGAGGCGGTCTACGGCCTGTTGGACTGTGTGACGGCCTATCCCGTCCAGGCGGAGTCGACCTGGAGCGACGGCAACGAGAACGTCCTGCCCGATGCCGAGCTGCTCGACCCCGATGCGACACCGACGGATCTGGCCTACGCCGTCCACTCGGATATCGGCGATGGCTATCTGCACGCGGTCGACGCCCGTGCCGGGCGGCGTATCGGCGAGGACCACGAGCTGAGCGAGGGGGCGGTCGTCAAGATCGTCTCGACGGCTCGCTGACCACCTGGGAAGCTAGCTGACCGCCCGGGTCGCTGCGCCCATCCGCTCGATCGCGAGCTTGAGCGTCTCGACGTCGACCGCGTAGCTGAGCCGGGCGTGGCCGGCCCCGTTGGCCCCGAACGCGTCGCCAGGAACGGCTATGACGCCGCGCTCGATCACCGCATCGACCCATCCCTCCGGGACCTCCGGCATCGCGTAGAAGGCTCCTTCCGGCGTGGGCACCGCCAGGCCCATATCACGAAGCCCATCGAGCAGGACGTCCCGTCGGGTGGCGAACGCAGCGACCATCTCCTCGACGACCGCCTGGGGCCCGTCGAGCGCCGCCTCGGCGGCGTACTGTGCCGGCGCCGACGCGCAGGCCTGGCCGTACTGGTGGACTCTGAGCATGCGCTCTATCCGGCGGTCCGAGGCAGTGACCCAGCCCAGGCGCCAGCCCGTCATCGAGTAGGCCTTCGAGCAGGCATCGACCACGATGATATCGTCGGGGTCGGCGAACTTCCGCGGGGAGTGGTGTGAGCCGTCGAAGACGATCCGGCTGTACACCTCGTCGGAGAGACAGACCACGTCGTGTTCGCGTGCGATGCGGGCGAACGCCCGCATGTCGGCCTCGCTCTGGACGGCACCCGTCGGGTTCGCGGGCGAGCAGACGACGAACATCGCCGTCCGGTCGGTCAGCGCCGCCTCGACGGCGGCCGGGTCCAGCGTGAGATCATCGCGCAGCGCCACGGGCACCGGCGTGCCACCGGCGATGTGGGTCAACGCCTCGTAGGAGACGAACCCTGGGTCGGGGATCACCACCTCCTGGCCGGCATCGACGTGCGCCTCGATGGCGACGTGCAGTGCCTCGCTGCCGCCCGCCGTCGCGATGACGTGCTCGGGGTCGACGGAATAAGCCAGCGCGCTCTCGGTTCGCGAGGCGATCGCCTCGCGGAGCGTCGCCGTCCCCTTGTTCGAGGTGTAGGCATCGGTCTCGCCGGCCTCGATCGCACGCACCGCCGCCTCGCGGGCGTGTGCCGGCGTGGGGAAGTCGGGTTGCCCCAGCCCCAGATTGATCGCGTCGTCACCGGCAGCTTCGAACACCTCGCGGATGCCCGAGATCGAGACTCGCTCGACCCGCTCGGAGAACTGCGTCATACCCACATCCGGGGTGCAAATCGAATAACTGTGCAGGATATCTCGCTCGTCGCTGGCGCCCTCGGGCTCACACCGGAAACTCCGCGTCGGGCGCGACGTGTCGATCCGGCTCGGGCGGCCGTCGCCACCCGCTGGTCCGTTCGAGCAGGTCGATCAGCATCTCGGCGGTGGCTCCCCAGACGACCACCTCTCCCACCCGGAAGAAATGTATCCGGATCCGGCCGTAGGTGGGGTGATCGCGGCGCTCTGACTCGTAGTTCTCCCGGCTGGTCAGCGCCTCGACGGGCAGCACCACCGTCCCGACGACCTCTCTGCCGTCTGGCTCGTACTCGCGATCGGGGATCCGGGCCACGTAGGGACGGACGGTGTACTCCGAGACGGTCTGGATGTCGTCGATGCGGCCGACGATCGTCGACTCTGCGGCTCGGAGCCCGATCTCCTCGTCGGCCTCGCGCAGTGCCGTCGCCCGTAACGAGCCGTCGACGGCCGCCCGTCCGCCCCCGGGAAAGGCGATCTGCCCGGGGTGGTCGGGTAGCTCGTCGGACCGCTGGATGAACAGGATGTGGTCGCGCCGGTCGCGTCTGAGCACCGGCGCCAACACCGCGGCGGTCCGACCCGTCGTCTCGGGCGCTGTGCCAGGCGTTCTCTCGAGGGTCGACAGCTCGAGCGCGCAAACGGGCCGCTCGCTCACGCCTTCTCAGCCTCGCCGTCGGGTCCGCGCTCGCCGCCATCGGTGTCGAGCTGGCGTTCGCGTTCGCGTGCCAGCTCGCGGTCGATGGGGTCTGGCCCGCCGAGCGCGTCGGTCGCCGCGACGGTCACGACGCTCCCGCCGCCCGGGTCGACGACCATCACCTCCTCGCCGACCTCGATCGCATCCGACAGCGCTCTGGCCTGGTAGATGGGGTTGAACCCCCCGCCGTCGAGTTTGACCTCGCCGGCGTCCTCGGTCACGCGTTCGGTGACCCGGCCGTTCTTGCCCGTCAGCGCGTCGCTATCGCTCGTCTGTCCGCTCGCGCTGCCGCCGTAGATGTCGAACTCGCGGTAGGCATACAGCGTGGCCGCACCGGTGACCAGCACCACCGCGGCCAGGACGAACGGGACGAGCCCGCCCAGCGATGCTGGCAACAACAGCCCGACGAGCCCGGCGGCCAACAGCGCGATTCCGACGACGATGAAGTGAGCCCCTGGAGCCATCGCTTCGGCGACCAGGAGCCCGGTCCCCGCGAGCAACAACACCAGCGAGAGCGGGAGACCGACCCCGGGGACTTCTGCCATATCCTCCGTAGTCGTCGGGCGAACGTAACGGTTCGGGACTGCTCGGCTCAGAGCCCGCCGCCGAGCTCGAGCAACACCACTATCGTCACCAGCGCGCCCAACAGCACGAACACCGACCCCTCGAGCGTCGGCTCGCCGGGCCGCACGGGGAGCCGGCGGTCGGTGCCGCCCGCGACGGCCCCATCGGGCTCTCCCTCGTCGTCGGCCGTCGCCCGGTCGCTGGTGGGGCCGCGTTCGGATCCCTTCTCGGCTGACATACCACTAGATTCGGGCCGGTCCACTAACCGTTTGTCCTCGCGTGCCCGTAGGCTCGGGTCAGCGGATCTTGGTGCCCGGCGGGCTCTCGGCGTGTGTGCTCAGCAGGTCGGCATCGTCGCCGGCGGCGAGCACCATCCCGTCGGACTCGGTGCCGAACAGCTCGGCGGGCTCGAGATTCGCCACCACGACCACACGCATCCCTGCGAGAGCCTCGGCGTCGTGGAGCTCGCGCAGCCCGGCGACGATCTGCCGGGTCTCGACCCCGATGTCCACCTCGAGCCGCAACAGCGAGTCGGCCCCCTCGATGGGGCTGGCCGTCTCGATGCGGCCCACGCGAAGGTCGAGCGCGCCGAACTGCTCGAAGGAGACACGCTCGGTGGCGATCGGCTCCAGCCCCTCCTCGGGGGGCGCCGACTCCTCCTGTTCGGTGGTGGCGTCGGTGACAGCGGGCTGCTCGCTCGCGGCGGCGATCTGCTCGGCGAGCTGCTCGGAGAGCGCCGCGACCTGCTCGTCTTCCACGGGCTCGAACGGCTCGGCGGGTGCGTCGAATCGCGGGGCCGGCGCCGCCAGGGCCGTCTCCAGGTCGAGTGCGGCCAGCTCGCTCTCCTCGGCGCCAATCGTCTCCCAGATTCGCTGGCAGGTCCCCGGGAGGACGGGCTCGAGCAGCACCACGACCGCCTGGGCCAGCTGCACGCAGTCTCGGATCACCTGTCTGGCCCGGTCGGGCGCTTCCTCGGTGAGCTTCCAGGGCTCTTCGCTCTGGATGTACTCGTTGCCAAAGCGAGCCAGCTCGACGCCGGCGGTCCCGATTGCCCGCACCGAGTAGTCGTTGACCCCGGTGCGGAACGCGGCCATGGCCCCCTCGATACGCTCGGTCACGCGCGCCGAGACCTCCACGTCGGGCGTGCCGTCGTACTCGCGATGCGCGAACAGCAGCGATCGGTAGAGGAAGTTTCCGACGGTCCCGACGAGCTCGCTGTTGATCCGGGCCTGGAACTTCTCCCAGGAGAAATCGACGTCCTGTTGGAGCCCCCCGTTGGTCGTCAGGTAGAAACGCAGCAGGTCGGGGTCGAACCCCGCATCGAGATACTCCCGGGCCCAGACCGCCCGATTGCGCGACGTCGAGAGCCCCTGGCCGTCGATCGTGATGAACCCCGTCGCCGCAACCGCCCTGGGCTCGGTGTAGCCCGCCGCGTGCAGCATCGCCGGCCAGAAGACGGTGTGGTGCTGGATGATGTCCCGGCCGATGACGTGAATCACCTCACCCCCACCGCCCGGCTCGGTCGGCGTCGAGCGCTCGTCGTCGCTCGGCTGCCAGACGGCCTCCCAATCGAAGCTGTCGGTGCCGACGGTCTCGGAGTGCTGTCGCGTCGCCGAGATGTACTCCATCGGTGCGTCGACCCAGACGTACAGCACGAGCTCCTCGGCCTCCTCGCCGGGGTAGTCGATCCCCCAGTCCATATCGCGGGTGATACACCAGTCACGCAGCTCGCCCTCGATCCACTCGCGAGGCTGGTTCTGGGCGTTGCTGGTCCCCTCGAGCCGGTCGATGAACCCCGAGAGATACTCCTGAAGCTCGGAGACGCGGAAGAACCGGTGGTCACGCTCGCGATACTCGGCGGGGTTGCCCGTCAGCACCGAGACGGGGTCGCTCACCTCGCCGGGCTCGAGATGGCGCCCACAGCCCTCGTCACACTCGTCGCCGCGGGCGTGGGCCCCACAGTACGGGCAGGTGCCCTCGACGTAGCGGTCGGGGAGATACTGGTCGGCATCGGGATCGTAGCCCACCTGGATCGCCTTCTCGTAGACGTGGCCGGCCTCCTCGAGCGTCTCGACGATCGAGCGGGTCAGTGCCGTGTTCGTCTCGTCGTCGGTGTGGCCGTACTGGTCGAACTGGACGTTGAATCGGGGGAACGTCTCGCGATACTGCTCGTGATAGCCCAGCGCGAACTCCGCCGGCGTGACGTCCTCCTGGGCCGCGTTGACCGCGATCGGTGTCCCGTGCATGTCCGAGCCGCAGACGTAGGCGGTCTCCTGGCCGACCGTCCGGAGCGCGCGGGTGAGCACGTCAGCGCTGATGTAGCCACGCAGGTGGCCAACGTGGAGGTCGCCGTTGGCGTACGGCAGGCCACAGGTCACCACCGCGGGTCGGTCGGTCGGGAACGTCTCGTGGCTCATACGTTGTACCCACCACACGGCTGGCGGGCGTAAAACCCGCCGATACGGCCCCGGGACTTAGACCAGCTCGTCGAGCTCGCTCAACATCGCCTCGAGCATCCTCCTGGTGACGTGAGGCATCACGACGATGCGTGTCTCGCCAGTCTCGGTCCGTGAGAGCCGCCAGCCCCGCTCGCGCAGCCGCTCGAACGACGTCGGCTCGAGCGCGACGGCCACCAGCGGCAGGTCGGGGGCGACGTGGTCGATATCGCGGTCGGCGAGCGCCTCGGCCAGCCACTCGGCGTTCTCCAGGCAGGTCTCGTACTGCTCACGATAGCCATCGACCCAGAGTCTCTCCATCACTGCTGCGGCGCCGGCGACGCCAGCTCCCGAGCGTGTCCCCGTCAGCGTGATCTGCGAGGTGCTCTCGAGATATGGCGTATCGATCGCCAGCGCGTCGAGCAACCTGGCCCGATCGGTGATCAGTCCACCCGCGGGCACGACCGCTCGGCCCATCTTGTGTGGGTCGATCGTCATCGTGTCGATCGGGGCGTCGGCGAAGCTCCAGTCGTGGTCGGTGAACGGCAGGCAGAACCCACCCCAGGCTGCATCGATGTGTGTCAGTGCCCCCACCTCGCCCGCGATCGCGGCGAGCGCGGGGATGTCGTCGACGCGGCCGTACTCGGTCGTGCCAGCGACGCCTGCGATCATGGTCGTCGAGGAGTCGGCCATCGCCTCGACGGCCTCGAGACTCACCCGATAGCCATCGAGCGGGGCCACCCGCAGCTCGACGTCCAGCAGCTCGGCTGCCTTCCAGAACGAGAAGTGCCCGCTCTCCGGGACGACCATGTTCGGCTCGCTCGTCGTCGCCTGCGCCCTGGCGATCCGGACCGCCTGGATGTTCGCCTCGGTGCCGCCCGAGGTGACGTAGCCGTGTGTCTGGCCCGCGATGCCGGCCATCTCACCCAGGATCTCGACGACGTCCTCTTCGAGCCTGGCGACGGTCTCGTAGGTGCCCGGGTCGCCCGGGTTCGACCCCAGAAATCGGGTCGCAGCCGCTCGGGCATCCGGATGTGGCTCGGTGCACATCGAGGAGAGCACGCGTGAGAACGCCTGAGGCTGGGCGCGCTGCATCTATGCATCGAAGGACCGCTACGGTAATGGAGTTTTCGAGAGTGACCGCCCGCGGGAGGCGAGCCCCTAGCGGATCGACTCGAGGATGAGCTGCTGTTCGACCCGCTTGACCTCGTGCTGGACGTCTCGGACCGCATCGATGTTCGCCGAGATCGACGTGACACCCGCCTCGACGAGAAACCGGACCATCTCGGGGTTCGAGCCGGCCTGCCCGCAGATGCTCGTCGCGACATCGTGCTCCCGGCAGCTCTCGATGACGTCACCGATCAGCGAGAGCACCGCCGGGTGGAGCTCGTCGAAGCGGTCGGCGACGTGCTCGTTGTTCCGGTCGACCGCCAGGGTGTACTGTGTCAGGTCGTTCGTCCCGAACGAGGCAAAGTCGATGCCGGCCTCGGCCAGCCCCTCGATCCCGAGTGCCGCGGCGGGCGTCTCGACCATCACTCCCCAGTTGCGTTTGGTCGGGTCGATGCCGCTCGCCTCGAGCAGGCGACGGGCTCCGCGGACATCGCTGGCGTCGTTCACCAGCGGGAACATGATCTCGACGTTGTCGTAGCCCATCTCGTAGAGTCGGCGGAAGGCCTCGAGCTCGTAGTTGAACAGCCTCGGCCGGTCGAGCGACCGCCGGATCCCCCGGTAGCCCAGCATGGGGTTGTGCTCCCGGTGTTCCTGCTCGCCGCCTTCGAGCTGTCTGAACTCGTCGGTCGGGGCATCGAGCGTGCGGACCCGTATCGAGCGGGGGTAGAACTCGTCGGCCACCCCCCGGACCTCCTCGACGATCATGTCGACGTAGGCCTCCTCGCCATGTTGCTCGACGTAGTGCTCGGGTGTCTCGCCCGTCGAGAGAATCATGTGTTCCATCCGCAACAGCCCGACGCCGTCGGCGCCGGTCTGGGCCGCTCGGTGGGCGGCCTCGGCGATCGAGACGTTCACCTTCACCTCCGTCGCCGTCATCGGTTTGACCGGGTTCTGCGGGCGCACGTCACCGTGTTCGTCCGGCTCGCTCTCCTCGCCGTCCGCGTGTCTGCCGACGGTGACGGACCCTTTGTCGCCGTCGATTGTGATCGTCTGGCCGTCGGCCAACAGGTCGCTCCCGTTGCCGGTCCCGACCACGGCAGGCACGCCGAGCTCTCGGGAGACGATCGCCGCGTGAGAGGTCATCCCGCCTTCGTCGGTGACGATGCCGCCGGCGCGTTTCATCGCCGGCACCATGTCCGGTGTCGTCATCTCGGTGACGATGATGTCGTCCTGGCCTACCTTGTCGAGCTGGTCGAGCTGACCGACCAGCTGTGCCTCTCCAGAGGCCGTCCCCGGTGAGGCGCCCAGCCCTCGGACCAGCATCTCGCCGGCCGCCATCGCCTGGCCGCTACCGTCGGCGACGCTCTCGACGTTGTTGCTGCCGGCACCGACCTCTCGGATCGTCGTGATGGGGCGAGACTGGAGCATGAACAGCTCGCCGTCGACCAGCGCCCACTCGATATCCTGGGGGTCGCCGTAGTGTGACTCGGCCTGCGCGCCGATAGTGACGAGCGACTCGATCTCGGCCTCGGTCAGCACCTGTCGCTCGCGGTCGGGCGCGGGGACCGCCTGGGTGGTGGTCTCGCCGCTGGCCTCGTCTCTGACCATCATCTGTTTCTTGTCGGCGATCGTCGACTCGACGATCTCTGCGTTCTGCCGCTCGACGACGTAGTTGTCCGGCGAGACTGTCCCGCTGACGACCGCCTCGCCCAGCCCCCAGGCGGCCTCGATGATCAGCCGTGGGTCGCCCGTCGAGGGGTGAGAGGTGAACATGACACCCGACTTCTCGGCGTCGACCATCTCCTGGACGACGACGGCGATGTCGACGGCCTGGTGGTCGAACCCCTGCTCGTTTCGGTAGTAGATCGCGCGTTTGGTGAACAGCGAGGCCCAGCACTGTTTGACTCGCTCGACGAGCTGGTCGAGCGTGACGTTCAGAAACGTCTCCTGCTGGCCGGCGAACGAGGCGTCCGGGAGGTCCTCGGCGGTCGCCGACGAGCGGACGGCGACGAACGGCTCGCCGTCCATCGCGCGATAGCTGGCCTCGATCTCCTCTCGGAGCGAGTCGGGGATTGCCGTCCCCATGATGAGCTCCTCGGCGCGTGCCTCGGCCGTCGCGAGCGCCCCGGAGTCGTCGCTCTCGATATCGACGGCGTCGAACAGCTCGGTATCGATCCCGGTCTCCTCGATGAAGGATCGGTAGCTGCCTGCGGTGACGATGAACGCCGGCGGCACCGGCAGGCCAGCTGCCGTTAGCTCTCCGAGCGACGCCCCTTTCCCGCCGACGGTTTCGATGTCGGCAGAACGGATCTCCTCCAGCCATCTTACTGGCATCGTTGTGGGGACAACCGACAGCCAAAGTATGAGTCTTCCGACGCCAGGCCCGACCCGGCCCGCACCCGAGGTCGCCCCAGCGCCCGGGAACGGGCGATTCAGCCCTCGAGAATCCTCTGTTCGTCGCTCGGGGGTACCTGCAGACGGCCCTCCATGCTCGTCACTGCGTGCCCACCGACCCGGACGCCATCGACGCTCGGCGCCGGAGGGAGCTCGACGTCGATCCGCCCGGCTCGCTCGAGGAAGTCCCCCTGTTCGATGCGGAGCGTCTGCTCGTCGATCGCGCCGACGGCGTCCAGATACGCGGCGACGGCACCGGCGGCCATCCCCGTCACGGGGTCCTCCGGGACGCCCAGCCCGGGGGCGAACACGCGGCCGTGGAGCGTCGAGGCCGCCTCCAGCGTGTCGAAGCTGTAGACGAGGGTGCCGGCCGCGTCCAGGCGGTCACAGAGCGCGTTCAGCCCGTCCAACCGTGGCTCGAGCTCGCCCAGATGCGTGAGAAACGCGACCGGGACCAGCAGGAAGCGTAGGCCCGTGCTGGCCAGGCCGACCGGCAGCTCCGTCCCGATCTCGGTCAGGCCTGCCAGCTGGACTCCGAGCAGCTCGGCGAGTGTCTCCAGGTCGGGCGCCTGGCCCGCGAGTCGCTCGGTGCTCGCGGCGGGTTGGTCCATCCACACCCGGCCGTCCTCCGCCAGCTCGACGTCGAGGATGCCGGCATCGGTCTCGAGCGTGTAGCGCCCCGGGTCGAACACACCCTCGGCCCCCATCAACGAGACCGACGCGACGGTGGCGTGCCCGCAGAGCTCGACCGGCTGTGTCGGCGAGAAAAATCGAATGCGTCGATCGGCCACCTCGCTCGGGCCGAGAAACGCGGTCTCGCTGGCACCCAGCTCGCGAGCGACGGCCTGCATCTGCGCTGCCGTGAGCTCGGCCGCCTCGGCGACCACGCCCGCCGGATTCCCGCCTAACGGCTCGGTCGTGAACGCATCCACCAGGCGGACTCGACACTCTTGCATGCTGATGGGCTCGGTCGCTCGACGCTCAAGTGTGGCGGTCAGCCGGTGGCTGCTCGCGGCCGAAGACTTAGTGGCGACGCCGGTGTGGGTGTGTCATGACTGGGCTTCCCCAGGAGTTCGACTGCACGCTGGCCACCTGGGAGGATATGTACGGCCTGAGCCGGAGGGTTGCCGACGCGGTCAAGACGGCGGATTTCGACCCAGAGGTGGTCGTCGCTCTCGCCCGCGGTGGCTGGTTTGCCGGGCGCTGTCTCTGTGACTTTCTGGGCCTGGACGATCTGGCGAGTCTGAAGGTCGAACACTACGTCGGCACCGCGCAGACGGCCGAGGAACCCCGGGTGCGATACCCGCTGGCGGAGGGCAGCGTGACGGGCAAACGCGTGTTGCTCGTCGACGATATCGCCGATTCGGGGGCGTCGATCAGTCGTGCGGTGGGACACGTCGAGGCCCGGGACCCGGCGGCGCTGGAGACCGCAACGTTGCAGCTGCTCTCGACCAGCGCGTTCGAGCCGACCTACGTCGGTAAGCAGCTCGAGGAGTGGGTGTGGGTGGTCTACCCCTGGAACTTCATGGAGGATATGATCGAGCTGGTCGGGGGCGTCATCGAATCCGCAGGCGCCGGCCCTTACACCCAGCAGGAGCTCGTGGAGATGCTCTCCGAGTCACACGGGCTCGGCGCGGCCGAGCTCGCGGCCGCCCAGCCCGGCCGCATGCCCGAGGTGCTCGAGGAGATGGACCGTCGGGGGCTGGTGACCCATACCGGCGCCGGGTGGGCGCCCGCTGACTGAGCCGGCTGCCGTTGGCGGTCCTGCTCGGTCAGGGGCCACCGCTCAGTGCTCCTGGTCGCTCCCCGTTCGAATCACCCGTTCGGCGTCGGTCAGCGCCGCCGCCGGATCGAACCGCTCGATCAGCTTCTCGAGCTCGCCCTCGGAGGCACCCGCCAGCTCCTCGACGGCCTGGCGTATCGTCGGGATCGCCCGGACGATGTTGTCCACGATCGGCACCGTCGCGTGGCGTGCCGAGCGGCTCTGTGGGTTCAGGTCCACGACGAGCTCGGTCTTGCCCATCGCCGCCAGCGCCGCAGCCCGGTCGCCATCCTCCAGGGGCACCAACACGACGTCCGCTCGGCCGATCCCCTCGCTGTCGACCAGCGCGCGGTCGTGCTCGAGCCCCGGAATCTGTCCGTCGGGATCACGGCCGAGCACCTCCTCGGCGCCATGTGTCTCGAGTCGGTCGACGATGCGGGCGACCCGCTCGTCGGTCCGATGGAACAGGTTCACCTCGAGCCTCGCCCCGCTGGCGGCGGCCAGCTCGACCATCGCCGCCGGGCAGAGCGCCGCGACGTTGCCGTTGACCGAGAGGACGGCGTGCTCGGCTTCGAGCAGGTGCGCCGCGGCGGCCCGCGCGGCCCGTCGGGCGCTGTCGATCGTCCGCTCGCCCAGCAGGTAGTCGAAGGCTTCGCCTCGGCCCTGCGCGATGAGCCCCTGTCTCGAGGTCAGTCCGGCATCGACGCCGGCGACCAGTCGCTCGCGGGTGCGTAACGACTCGTATCGCGGGTGGCTCTCGGGTAGCTCACCGTCGGTCATGGTCACCCATCGGGCGAGTGAGCAAAGTCCCCCTCGGTATGAATGAGTCGCGCGCCCACAGGGTCGATCTCGCAGCCGACGGCCTCGTAGCCGGCATCGCTCAGCCCCGTGTCCAGCGCGACGACGGTCTCGCCGAGCATCGCCATCGTCGCGATGCCTCCGGTCTCCGTGACCGTCGCGATGATCTCCTCGAGTGCCGGCGACACCAGCCCCGCCTGGGCTCCGAACCGAGCGCCGGCGGCCATCAGCTCCTCGACGGTCGGCGTCGCTCGGACCGCCGCCAGCGCCCTGCGGCCGGCCGTTTCGAGCGCCCTCGTGTCGCCGCCCAGCACCGCCGCCGTCGACAGTGCCCCCCGGCTGAGATACTCCAGCTGGCGTGGTGGTGTCTCGATGCTCTCGAGCTGTGCGTGGGGTGGGGCGCCGGGCTCGAGCCGGAGGGGGACGCCACCGTGGGCCTGTGCGACGACGTCGCCGAGCCCGCTTTCGGCCTCGACGTCGGCGACGTGTGCGATGGCGACGAGCGACCGGCGGGACCACGCCGTCTCACTCAGCGCGCCCACGGTCAGTGCCGTGCCGAGCGCAGCGGCCCCGCTGACCCCGAAGCCCGCTCCAAGTGGCAGTCTCGTCCGGGCCTCGAGTCGGACGTCCGGGACGTCCAGCGCGTCGAGGACGCCGCTCACGGCGGTGATGGTCGTGCGGTGGCCGTTCAGCCAGAGCCCGCCGGCCCCGTTCGCGACCCGGCGAGCCTGCATCTCGACCCCGTGTGAGAGCGCGGTCCCTCCACCCCGAGCCCCCGCGAGTGCCGGATCGAGGGCCGGCTCGGGGCTGAAGAACGCGGTGACGTGGCCGGGGACGACCGCCCTCACACTGTCCATAGCCTCGCCCGGGGGCGTGGCTTCGTAAGGCTGGCCCCCGTCAGCCCGGCGGGTCGGGCGCCCCACTCAGGGCGAGAGCCGCTGGCGGTCGCGTGGGAACAGCACCGCCTCGCGGATGTTGCCGAGCCCCAGCATCGTCATCAGCAGGCGCTCGCCACCCAGCCCGAAGCCGGCGTGTGGCGGCATCCCGTATCTGAACATCTTCGTGTAGTACTCGAACTGGGCGGGGTCGAGCCCCTGCTGTTCGAACCCCTCGATCAGCTGGTCGTAGCGATGTTCACGCTGCCCGCCCGAGACCAGCTCCATCTCCGGGTGCATCAGGTCGAACCCCGTCGAGAGCGTCTCGTCGGCCGCGTCGTCTTTGATGTAGAACGGCTTGATCTCGCTGGGCCACTCCGTGATGAAGTAGTGCCGGCCGACATCGGCCCCGAGCGCCCGTTCACCCTCCGTCGGGAGGTCGTCGCCCCAGACGAGCTGTGTGTCGAGCTCGCCCGTGGCATTGATCCGCTGGATCGCCTCGTCGTAGCTCAGCCGGGCGAACGGCTCGGCGGCGAGCTCGAACCCCTCCTCCAGCTCCAGTGTTGCGAGCTGGTCCTGACAGTGCTCGGCGACCCCTTCGTAGCTGGCTCTGAGCACCGCCTCGCAGACGTCCATCGCGCCGGCTGCATCGACGAACGCGCTCTCGAAGTCGATCGACGTCGCCTCGTTGAGATGCCGCGGTGTGTTGTGTTCCTCGGCCCGGAAGATCGGGCCGATCTCGAAGACGCGTTCGAGCCCGGAGCCCACCATCAGCTGTTTGAACAGCTGCGGGCTCTGATTCATGAAGGCCTCGCGCCCGAAGTAGGTGATCGGGAACAGGTCGGTCCCACCCTCGGTGCCCGTCGCGACGATCTTCGGCGTGGTGATCTCCGTGGCATCGTGGGTTCGGAACGCCGCTCGGGCCGCCCGGAGCATCTCCGCGCGGATCTCGAAGATCGCCTGGGCCTCCTCGCGGCGCAGGTCCAGCGTGCGGTTGTCTAGCCGGGTCGGCAGCTCCGCGTCGACCTTCCCCGAGGGATCCAGCGGGAGTTGGGTCTCGGCCGGTGCCACCACCTCGAGTGCCTCGGGGGTGATCTCGACGCCCGTCGGCGCCCGGGGCTCCTCTTCGACGGCGCCTGTCACCGTCAGCACGGACTCACGACTGATCGCGAGCCCGCGCTCGACGAGATCGGCATCCATGCTGTCCTCCTCGAGTTTCACCTGGATCTTCCCGGTGACGTCCCGCAGGATCAGAAACGCGATCCCACCGAGATCGCGTAGCTCGTGTGCCCAGCCGGCGACCGTGACGGTCTCGCCGGGCGTCGCCTCCGCTGTGTACGTCCGATCGTCCATACGGGCGGTTTCGGCGACGGGGGCTAAAATCCATCCATACGGGGTCTCGGGCTGGCTGGCGCGGGCCTCTGGGGGCCCGGACTCGACGAGGTCGGGCCGAGATATTGATACCGCATCGTGCGCAACATCGGGCATGCCCCACACACTGGAGATCGTCTGTCACGACCTGGAGTGCACCCTGGACATGTTCGAGGTCCACGAGACGTACGCTATGCCCGACGACACCGGCGTCGAGGCGTATCGCTGTCCCTACTGTGGTGACAGTGAGTCTCTGGAGGCCGTCGAGCTATGACGCGACTCCGCGAGCTCGGCGAGTCCCTGGGCGGAACTGTTCTCGAGGGGTTGGGGCGGGCTGCCGCCCAGCTCCAGGAGCAGACGCCGCTGCCGGCGGACCTGCTCGAGGCCGAGGACCGGTTTTTGGCCGTGTTCGACGCCCCGGGTGTCGAGGCCGAGGACGTCAAGGTGCGATTCGAGAACGGTGTCTTACGGGTCCAGGTCGACCGATTCCGCGGGTTCTACGACGGGTTCGAGATGCGCCTGCCAGGGCGTGGCATGAGCCTCGACGGCGAGGTCGCTCTGCCTGCAGACGCCGAGGTCGACCCGACCGCGTCCACCGCGGCCGTGACCGAGACGGGGACCCTCCGCGTCGAGCTCCCCAAGGTCGATACGGACGTGACCCACTCGGATACGACGGCTCTGAACGTCGACGAGGAGTCCACCGCGGATCACGACGAGGAGTGAGCGTCTCGCGTACGGCGTGGGTGACCGCGCCTATCCCACTTCCTTCCACATCTCGCCGCAGCTCGGACAGGTCCGGACCGTGAACGGCTCGTCCGGCATGTTCTCCGTCATCAGGTTCTCCCCGCACTCGACGCACTGCAGCCGCTCGTAGGTGTCTTTCGTCAACGTCGTCGAGCGGAGGCCCTTGCGTACCGATTCCATAGGTGCCATACTCGGACCCGGTACAAAAGCACAACGTACCGTCTGCGGGAGGATCTCGGCGGCAGGGCGGGCTGTCCACAGGGGAGTGGGCGCGGAGAGAGCCGCCGCGACTCTCCATCCCAGAGGGCAACTCACTTGGGCGGACCCCCCGACCAGAGGACGATGGAGTACGTCCAGGAGCCGGTCACGACCCTCCACGCGTTCACCGACCCGGTGCCGGCCGCCCCGGTCGACGAGACCGCGGTCGTCGTCCCGATGACCCAGCGTGAACACGCGAGTCTGGCCGCCGAGCGGGTGTTGACAGCGCTCGAGGACGTCGGCCCCGACCGGGTCGTCGTGGCTCTGCGAGCAGAGGCCGACGTGGTGAGCGACGTCGACCGCTGGCTCTCGACGTTCGACCTCGATATCGAGACCTGCTGGTGTGACGGGCCGCGATTGCAGGCGCTGTTGAAGTCGGCGGGGCTCGCGGGGGCTCGGGGGAAGGGCCGTGACGTCTGGCTGTCGCTGGGGCTGGCTGCCAGCTCGGAGTACGTCGTCGTGCACGACGCCGACGCCAAGAGCTACAGGCGGGGGCACGTGCCACGGCTGCTCTATCCGCTGGCCCATGGCTACGGCTTCTCGAAGGCCTACTACGCCCGGGTCGAGAATCGCCGGCTGTACGGCCGGCTCAATCGGCTGTTCTACACGCCGGTCGTCCGGGCACTGCTCGAGACGACCGAGGCACCTATCCTCCGATTTCTGGACGCGTTCCGCTACGCGCTGGCCGGCGAGTTCGCCGCGACCAGCGCGGTCGTCCGCTCCCTGCGTGTCCAGCGCGGCTGGGGGCTCGAGGTGGGCACGCTTGGCGACGTGTTCGACGCGGTCGGGTTCGCGGGGGCTGCCCAGGTCGATCTCGGCATCCACGAACACGACCACAGAGCCGTCGGGGGTCCCGAAGGGCTCGGCAGGATGAGCGAGGAGGTCAGCGCGGCGCTGTTCCGCGTGGTCGAGGCCGGCGGTGTGACGCCCGATTACGGGCCGCTCAGGAGCCGGTACAGGGACGTCGCCGCCCGGCTGGTCGAGCAGTACGCGCTCGATGCGGGGTTCAACGGGCTCGAACACGACCCGGCGAGCGAACACGAGCAGGTCGCCGACTACGCGGATGCCATCGCGCCGCCCGGCACCGACAGCCGGCTACCCGCCTGGGAGGCCTGCTCGCTCTCGGTATCGGAGCTGCGTGAGACCGTCGCGGCTGACCTGGCCGCGCACTGAGCGGGGCGCTCCTAGAGCTCGCCGTCGGCCTCTGGCTGGGGCCGGTCGCTCTCCTCGAGCTCGGCGGCACGGTCGACCGCCTCGGTCAACGAGACGTTGAGCGCGAGCGTGGCGAGCACGCCACCCCCGACGGTCACGAGATTCTTCAGCGCGTGATCGAGGACGGCCGCCGCGAGTGCGACCGGCCACGTGACCGCCGTCGCGCCCACGACGATCAGCGTGAACGCCCCTTCGTAGAGCCCGATCCCGCCGGGCGAGAGCGGCAACACCTTCGCCAGGTTCCCCACCGAGACCGCGAGGAACGCGACCCCCAGCAGTGTCAGCGGCGCCAGCCCGACCCCCAGCGCGGCGAACACCAGGGCGGCCGTCAGCACGTCGACCGACCAGACCAACAGGCTCGTAGCCCCGACCTGGCCGAACGCCCGGCCGTCGGTGACCACGTCGCCGACGTCGCCGAGGAACCCCTCGATGATGGTGGCGAGGCGGTCGGCGTAGCTGTCACCCGAGATGGCACCGACCAGTCGCCGCACCCCGTCACCACGGCCGGTCCGAACCGCACCGACCAGCCCGACCAGGCCGACGATCGCGAGGCCGGCGACCAGCGCGGACAGCCGAATCGCGACGCGGCCGCTCTCGCGGTAGGCCGGTGGGAGTGCCTCGAGCCCGCCGAGCTCGCCGCCGGCGACCGAGACGGCCAGCAGTGCGCCCCCGGCCAGCGCCGTGATCGCCAACAGGTCGAACACACGCTCGACGGCCAGCGATGCCACGCCCGATGGGTAGGGGATCGCCCGGCGCATCTTCAACAGGTAGGCACGGAGCCCGTCACCGGCCCGTGCGGGGACGACCAGGTTGCCCGTCTGGCTGATGAAGATCGTCCCCGTGAGAAACCAGAGCCCCTCGCCGTGGCCCATCTGTCTCAGGATCGCCCGATAGCGGGCCCCGCGGATCGGCCACGAGAGCACGTAGAGTACGGCCGCGATCCCGAGCAGTGTCGGGTCCGCCCGCTCGAGTGCGCCCACTACCGCCCGCGGGTCCAGATAGAGCGACATCAGCGCTACCGCCAACAGCACGCCGATCGAGCCGGCCGCCAGGCTCACCCGCGGGGACAAGCGCGGGGCGACACCGAACTCCCACCAGGTCCGGAGCATCTGGCCGCCCATCCCGAACACGTCCCGCACCAGCTCGACGCTGGTGTCACCGTCGGGCTCCCAGTCGACGGGGAACTCCTTGATGGGGTAGCCGGCCCGCTGGGCCCGGACCAGCAGCTCGGTATCCCAGAACCAGTGGCCGTCTTCGACGGCCGGGAGCAGCGTCTCGAGGGCGCCGCGGTCGAAGGCCTTGAACCCGCACTGATGATCGCGCAGCTCCGAGCCCAGCAGTAGCCGCGCGGAGGCGTTGTAGAGACGCGAGGGTATCCCCCGACGGGCCGGGCGGTCGGCCACGCGCCCCCTCATCCACCGCGAGCCCGTCGCGATGGCGTACTCGCCCGACCGGACCGCCTCGATCAGCTCGCCCAGATGCCGCATGTCCGTCGCGAGGTCGGTGTCGTAGTAGACCAGGGTCTCGCCGCTGGCGGTCTCGAAGGCTCGTTCGAGCGCTCGCCCACGTCCCAGGCGTGCCCCGCTGTGGACGTGGTCGACGCGGTCGTCTGCGGCCGCGAGCGCGGCTGCCAGCTCGGGGGTGCGATCCTCACAGCCATCCTCGGCGATGATGAGCTCGTAGCTCCCCGGCGCCAGCAGCGCCGCCAGCCGGTCGAGCGAGCGTTCGACGGTCGACGCCAGCGTGCCGGCTTCGTTGTACGCCGGCAGCACGACACTGACCTCGATGCTCATTGCAGGCCGCTCTCCGGCCGGCAGCAAGGGCCTTGCCCTCCCCGATGGCCCCGACGGGCCCGCTCAATCGGCACGGCCACGGGTCGAGACGGTGAGGAACCGCTCCAGCGAGACCGACTCGGCCTCGGGGAGCTCGGCGGCCGACTCGTAGGGGCGACCGACGACGATATCGCCGGCGCGCTGACGGCCGATACCGGGGACCGCCTCGAGCTCGGCGAGCCCGGCCTCGTTGGCATCGAGCGGGTAGGGAACGCCCGTCACCGACCGGTAGCCGTGGTCGGTCAGCGCGACGTCGATGGTGCGCTGGAGCTCGCGCTCGCCGGGCAGCCCCACCAACAGTGGGTAGCTCCCCGGCTGGCGCCCGAACGTGCGGCCGTCCTGGTGGTACTCCAGGTGGACGTCGCGGAGGATCGTCCCGACGGGGGCGACCCGTCGTAACATGGGGTTGTCGATGGTCTCGCGGACCGTCTGCTTGTAGCGTTTGAACTCGCGGCGATGTGAGCGGGCGATCTCGGCGCCTGTCGCGGCCATCTCCGTCCCCGCGAACGCCATCACCTGCCGGATGTTGACCCGTCGGACCATCAGTCCAGCATCCAGGACGCTCTCGAGAAAGCGGAGATTGTGCGCGTAGGTCTCTGGCCGCTCGCCATCGAGCCCGTGGACCAGGTTGATCCCCGGCAACAGCTTGGGGAGCCGCCGGCCCGCGGTCGCTCGATCCGGGCGCCAGCCAGCGACCTCGTTGACCACGCGGACGGCCTCGAGACACTCCGCGGCGTCGACGAGGAGGTTGTTGCGCTCGTAGACCCGGGGGTCGGCCGATTCCAGCCCGAACGCAGCCGTGTCGCCGGCGGTGTTGTACTCGGCGATCACGCCGATCGCCTCGCGAGAGCGCTCCGGATACTCCGTGATCGTCACGGGGTTCATGTTGTCCAGGTGAAGCGTCCGGAGCGCCGGTGCGACCTCGCGGATCCCCGCGTAGAGCTCGCGCAGCGCCGCGGGGTTCGGTGCCTCGCCGTCACCGCCGTAGGCGAGGATGTCCGCCTGTCGGCCCAGGCGGTAGTGGACGACCCCGCGGCTGGCGAGCTGGTCGACCTCCTCGACGACGGCGTCGGGCGTCCGGAAGCTAGGGTTGCCGTACAGCGGCTCGGTACAGAACGAACAGCGATAGGCACAGCCCCGGGCGGTCTCGAGCTCGGCGATCAGGTAGTCCGGGTGGTTGGGGTGCTGTTCGACGACGAAGGCGCCTTTGGCCCCCCAGCGGTCGATCTCCTCGTTGGTGCGGATGCGGTCGTTGAACCCCTCGAGACCGGCGACAGCCAGATCGTAGGCGGCCGCCTCGATGTCGCCCTTGGCGACGAACTCGAAATCGAGGTCCTTGCGCTCCATGTCACTCGCCCCCTCGTTGGCCTCGCCGACGCCGAACCGGACCGGCCCGCCGAGCAGGGTCGTCCCCTCGGCGGTCCAGGCCAGGCGGCGGACCTCATCGGGTTCGGCCGGGGTGCCCCCGACGTAGCTCCCAGGAACCGTCATGCCGCCGACGTAGATCAGCAGGTCGGCCTCCTCGACGTGGCGCCAGCGGTCGGGCTCGTCCCGAAGCGCGTCGATCGTCAGATAGCGGATGGCAGACTCCGGCACGCCGGCGTCGACCAGTGCGCCCGCGGTGTATCGCGGGTAGGTCGAGATGAACGGTGGAACCCCGAAGTGGGCGGGCTCGTCGACGTAGCCGTCGACGATCGTCACCGCCTCGATATCGGAGCTGGTCATGCATATGAGGATACAGCCCCCGCGCAAAAGCCTGCGGTTCGCCCAGCTTCTCCCTCGCCGACGGGGGCCGTTCAGCTGTATATGTAGCCTTCCAGCGGGTCGTACCGGTCCGGCTCGACGCCAAAGCCATCGCTCGCCGCCCCCGCAGTCGCGACCGCGGCCACGAGGCTGTCGAGCGCGTCCCCGCCAGCATCCTCGAGGACGCGCGTTCGGGCCTGCTCGTCGAGCTCGACGCCCCACTCGAGCAGGCCTGCGAGGATCTGTCGACGTTTCGCCGGCCCCTCGGGGTGGTTCCTGTCGTCCTTGTAGGTCCGGTCGGGCAGCTCGAGCGCACGGAGCGTGCTCGCCGGGTATATTTCGATCAGTGCCGGCCGGTCGGCACGAGGGGCCATCGGCTGGACGGAGACTGCCTCCTCGGCGACGAGCGGTCCCACGACGTCCCGCAGCCCGTGGAACGTCTGGTGACGGGTGATGAACGAGTACGGCGAGGAGGCCCCGACGGGGCGGTCGGTCGCTCGTTTGAGCTCGACACCGTCGACGTCGCTCGCCCGGGCGCGATCCTTCCAGTCGGCCTGAGCCGCGAGTGCGTCCTCGTACTCCATCGAGCGGACCCAGGCGAGACTCGCCTGCCAGCTGTCGATCCCGGCGGGGAGGATCGCCCGCGGCAGCCCGAACGAGACGTCGAGCCCGCTGACGTCACCGCCGGTGAGGAACTCCCGCAGCCCGGCCATCACCGCCTCGCGACCGGTCGCATCGAATGCCTCGGCGGCTGACCTGACGGACTCGACCACCAGCGTCTGGCCGTCGTACTCGGCGGTGGTGAGCCAGACGCTCTCGGCGGGCGACTCGGCCCCGCTGAAATCGATGCCGTGGACCTGCACGATTCTTCGTTGGCCAGCCCGCATCGAAAGCCTGTGGGAGCGTGCCCGACTCGGCGCCAGCGGCTTGAGAAACCCTTTAGCTACGTCGCCCTCAGCCGCGAGTATGACAGACGAGTCCGACGAGCCCGAGGACCCGGCGGTAGAACTCGGTGCTGGCGAGCCCGTCGAGGGCGTCCCGCTGGTCCAGGTGACCGGCCGCCTGTACTTCGGGATCGAGCGGTCTGAGGTGCGCAGGCGCGAGGGGGCGACGGCGATCCGAACCGCCGACGGAGCCAGGGAGCTCGGCGACGTGCTCGATGCGGTCGAGGCAACCTACTTCGATAGCCGCCGGTCGCTCGAGGAGGCAGTCCGGGGCGTGATCGGCACCGACCCCGTCCAGACGGAGTGAGCGTGAGTGCGCGGGGGCTCCTCGCCCGCGAGCCCCAACACGAGCGGCGGGCCTGGCTCTGACTGGCACCCGGGCTCGGCCTCCCGGTGGCCGGAGGCTGGAGCCACTGGCCGACCAGCGGGCTCGACCACCGGCTGCTGAGGGATGCCGTGTTGTTTCTCGCGAACCCGGCAGCGCTCGTCCGCTTCAACGGCCGGTCGCTGGGCGGGGGTGTCGACCGGCTCGCACTGTGGAACGAATTGTTGCTTGCGGTCTTCCTGGTGCCGTTCTACAGGCAAAACAGGCCGAGTGCTTCGGGGTTTGACCCCGAGGCGGTTCACGGGCGACCGGGCTGGCTCGATACCGCTCTGAACGCCCGTTGGCCACCCGACGCCATCGATAAGGGCGGGCCCGACCTACAGGGAGTCGATGACCCAATCTGACTCTCCGGCACAGGCGAGCGATGACATCGGCGAGTACCGTGCCACACTGGAGATGGATCACGAGACGGCCGTCGAGCACGTCCGCTCGGCGTTCACCGATGCGGGGTTCGGCATCGCCACGGAGTTCGCCCCGAGTGCGATGCTCAACGAGAAGATCGACGCCGGCCGAGATCCCTACACCGTCATCGGTGCGTGCCATCCGGTGATGGCAGACCGCGCCCTCGATGCCAGTGCCAAGCAGATGGGGGCGTTGTTCCCCTGCAACGTCGTCGTCTGGGAGAGCGACCCCGGCCGCCAGGTCGTCTATCATATCAGTATCATGAAGGCCGCCATGCAGACCGGCATCGCCCCCGACGACGAGGCGATGGCCGCCATCGCCACGGAGACCGGCGCGCTCGTCGAGGAGGCCTGGGGCGCCCTGGAGACGGCCGGCTGAACCAGAGCGCCCGACCGCCGGGTCAGCCACCGAACCGTCCCAGGCTCGACTGAACGCCCGCGACCATCTCGGAGTGGCGGCGTAGGCGGTCGACGGCGACCGGCAGGTGTGGCGCCAGCCCCGCGATGGCCGCGTGGAAGCTCTCCGCGATGCCGGGCTCGCCATCGAAGGCGTTCCTGACACTCTCACGGATCTGCCAGACCCCCACCGGCGCCCAGTAGTCGTCGGTAACCGCCCGGATCACCAGCGCCTTGGCCTGTCGGTCGCGGCGCTCGAGCTCCTCGAGGACACCCAGCCGAGCCGCATAGAAGGCCCCGCTGGTCTCCTCGACGTAGCTATCGCGGCCGGTGTAGCCCTCGTGGTCGGCCCCCACCCAGTGTGGGCCCTCCGTGGTCGGGTTCCAGATCGACCCGGGCGCTTTGAGCTCGACCAGCTCGAACTCCCAGTCGCCCGGCGCCAGCACCACCCAGTAGGTGTTGCCCATGTACCGCTCGCGCCAGAGCTCGACCGCGTCGACGCTGGCCGCCGTTCGGAGCCGGCCACGGAGATACTGCCCCACGGTATCGTCGACCGCGGTGATCGACCACCGGGTCGGGACGAGGCGCCGGCGCTCTCGCCGGCCCATCGCGCCCGCCGAGAGGATCCGCGTGATCTCGTAGACGTCGAACCCGCGGCGGTAGAGATAGGTGATCGCCCCCTCGGCGTGCCAGTCGTCGTCCGCGAGGGTCTTCTCGACGGCGCGGGGGACGTGTGGGTTCTCCGTCAGGATCGCGCTTCGGGCGCTGACGCGTGGCCCGGTCGGCGCCCGCATCCCACTCTCGTCGAGCGGCTGGCTCAGGTCGAGCCGCGGGCTCGACTCCAGCCCGATCTCGACGTCGACCGGGCGGTCGGCGATCGCCACCTCGCGGTGGGCGTCGAGAAACGCCGTGTCGCCGTCGCTGAGATCCACGGCGGCCGTCGTCGTCGAGTTCAACAGCCCCGTCCGCCGTGCGACCACGTCCTCGATGCTGAGCGTCTCCTCGTACCAGGCACCGCTCGTCGCGTAGGCATCGGGCGAGAAGTCGCCCGCGACCGGCGCGAGCACGCCCGTCTGGACGGTCGGGTAGTTGCTCCGGCCGACGAAGATCGATGGCGCGGTCGCCCCGACGAGCGCGCCCCCACGGACGGTCTCGGCGACGCCCGTCTCGACGGACTCGAGATACTCGGTGATCGCGTAGGACTTCTCCTCGGCGAGGCGCCGTCGGTCGGCAGCCTCGTCGATCTCGACGCCGTCCATGAACTCGTCGAGCCGCATTGGCCTTCCCACACGCCACGCTGGCATCAAATGCGCGGCTCGCGACCACCTGGACGGGTCACTGACCGGTAGCCTTTCGCCGGCCGGTCTCCCGTCGGGAGGCATGCCCACCGTCGACTGTGCCCCGGCTGTCGCCCGCCGTCGGCTCGAGGAAGCCGGCGTCGAGCCCGAGCCCGGCAATACCGATCACGAGCGCTGGCGCGCGACGTACGAGGGCGCGACGATCGTCGCCTACGAGGAGACCGTCCTCGTCCAGGGCGCCACGCCGGGGCGTGCGATGGCGTTGTTACAGGGCGGTGCCGACCGAGCATACCTCTACTTCGACGGGGCCTGCCGGGGGAATCCAGGGCCGGCCGCTGCGGGCTACGTCGTGGTCTCCGGTGACGGCCTGATCGCCGAGAACGGCCGCCGTGTCGGCCGGATGACGAACAACCAGGCCGAGTACGCCGCCCTGATCGACGGGCTCGAGGCGGCGACCGGGGCGTCGATTGCCGAGCTGCAGGTGTACGGTGACTCCGAGCTGGTCGTCAGGCAGCTCCGCGGCGAGTACCAGACCCGAAATCCCGAACTCCAGGAGCGTCGGGTGCGAGCCCTGGAGCTGCTCGAGGGGTTCGACAGCTGGTCGATCGACCACATCCCCCGGGAGATCAACGAACGCGCCGACGAGCTGGCCAATGCGGCACTCGACGCCGCCGAGTGACAGCTTTTGGTCGGCGACGCCCTAGCTGGCACGATGAGATCCAAGGACCCAGCGGGGTCGACCGAGGCCAGCGAGCGCCCACTGTCGGCGTCGCTCCGCTCTACGGCACTCCGGCTGACCCGCCAGGCACGCGACGCCGACTCACCGGCCGCCGCGGCACACCGTCGCGCTCGGGGCCGGCTTCTCGATGCCGTCGGCTACGAGGCCCGCGAGCGCAGTACGAGCGACCAGACGATCCTGGTGTTGCATCCACGAGAGTGGGTCGTCGACGGACGCGTCGACCCGGCCGCGATCGACGACATCTCGCGGGCCGTCGAGCTGCAGGTCGAGGGGCCGGGGGCTCCCGAGCAGTGGGACACGGTCGCCAGACACAACGAGGCCATCGCCGAGGCGGTCGCCGAGACACACGGCCCGGTGCACGGTGCCAACGCTCGCGCGTTCGCGACGTACATGAGCAACCACCTCGCCCGCCCCGTCGAGGAGGCAACCGACTCGATGCGCCGTGAGTTCAGAACCGAGTACTTCCCGCGGAACGCGTGGCCGAGCGACCAGCAGCGAGCGGTCGTCGAACGGTCACTCGTGCATGTCGAAACCCAGGCCGGACCCGAGAATTAGCCGAATACAGGCGGTGAGCCCCCTTCCTCACGGAGCGAGTGGCGTCAGCCGTGAGCGAGTGGGGTGAGGTAGTTCACTCTGCAGCCTCGACCAGCGCCATCAGCGTGCCGCGTCGGCCCTCGTCGGCCAGCAGCTTCGAGAATACCCACTCCAGCCGCCCGAGTATCGCCTGCTCGCCGGCATCCGTCAACGAGTACTCGTTGGTTCGTTTGTCCAGCTCTGCCTTTCGAATCAACCCCATCTCGACCAGGTCGTCGAGATTGGGGTAGAGCCGGCCATGGTTCACCTCCTCGTCGTAGAATGCCTCGAGCTCTCGCTTGATCGCAAGGCCGTACCGGGCCTCCTCGGCGAGAATCACCAGGATATTATGCTGGAACGCGGTGAGATTTCGCATCCTCCCTACGTTGGTCGCGACATTGTCTCCCTCTGCCATGTCGGTGCCAAGCCATCAGTATATTTAACACTTTGTGAACATCTTGTGGGCTCTCCACGTCCGTGGATAGCAAGGGAAACTGCTAGATGAGCTACAGGTCGTGCGGCCGTTAGCTTCGCCGGATCGGCGCCGTGGAACCGGTCCGTGACGTTGGCGCCCGTGTCGAAAGTGCTTTTTGAAGCTGTGGCAGTACCTCGTTATGGCAAACCTCTGGGAGGATATCCCGACCGGGCCCGACGCGCCCGAGACCATCCACGCTGTCATCGAGTGTCTGAAAGGCCAGCGTAACAAGTACGAGTACGACAAGGAGATTCCGGGCGTGGTGCTCGACCGGGTGTTGCACTCGAACGTCCACTACCCCTCTGACTACGGGTTCATCCCGCGGTCGTACTACGACGACGACGACCCGTTCGACGTCCTGGTGCTGGTCGAGGACGCGACGTTCCCCGGCTGTGTGGTCGAGGCCCGGCCGGTCGCGCTGATGCGCATGGACGACGACGGCGAGAAGGACGACAAGGTGATCGCCGTCCCCGACGAGGACCCCCGCTACGACCACATCCAGGACCTGGAGGATATCCCCGCCCAGCAGATCGACGAGATCGACGAGTTCTTTTCGACGTACAAGAATCTCGAGGCTGGCAAGGAGGTCGAGACCCTGGGGTGGGAGGATAGGCAGGCCGCCTACGAGGCGATCGAGCACGCACAGACCCTGTACGCCGAGCAGTTCGGCTGAGCCACGCGCCGGCGGTCCAGCCGGTGCATTCCTCTGGTGAATATCGCCCCCGATAGGTGATGCACCGAGCGTATGGATGTCGTTATAGGGCTTCGTCCATCATGATAATTCGTGATGGACCGGAGCGACACCACGCTCGGAATCGACCATCTGACGGTCAGACCAGCCGCCAACAGCACCCTCGTGGCCTCCTCACCCGACGACGTGGCCCCAGGGACAGCCCCGGTCGAGCGAAGGCGCACCCGAGCGGGCTCGGGTGACCGTCGGCCGGACGGCGGCCACCAAGAGGAGCTCGCGCCCCCAGCGAGGCCGGCGCTCATCGAGGGGCTGGCTGGTGACTGAGGCGGCCGAGTCCCGCCGAGCACGGGAACATCGCTCGATGACGAGGAACGGGGCGTTGGCGCCGTGAGGAAGCTTCATGTAGCACGCTCGCCGTTTGCATCGCATGGGTTTGTTCGACCGGCTCGGGGGCAGCGACGAGCCTCGTGTGGCGTTTTTCGGGATCGATGGGGTGCCACACGCGCTGATCGCCGAGAATCCGGAGACGTTTCCGAATCTGACCGAGATCGCCGCCGACGGTGCGGGGGGGCCGATCGACAGTATCGTGCCGCCAGAATCGTCGGCCTGCTGGCCGGCGCTGACCACGGGTGTCAACCCCGGCGAGACGGGTGTGTATGGCTTCCAGGACCGCGAGAACGGCAGCTACGACACCTACGTGCCGATGGGACAGGACGTCAGGGCCACCCGGATATGGGACCGTGTCGCCAATGCCGGCCGTGAAGCGACGGTGCTGAACGTCCCCGTGACGTTTCCCCCACAACGCAACGTCCAGCGGATGGCCAGTGGGTTTCTCTCCCCGTCGATCGAGAAGGCCGCCTACCCCGACGAGCTGCGGGAGTATCTCGAAAGCTCGGGCTATCGAATCGACGTCGACGCGAAGCTGGGCCACGAGACCGACAAGTCGGCGTTCATGGAGGACGCCCACGAGACGCTGGACGCCCGCTACGAGGCGTTCAGCGGGCTCGTCGAGCGAGACGACTGGGACCTGTTTTTCGGCGTGTTCATGACGACCGATCGGGTCAACCACTTCCTGTTCGACGACTACGCGACCGAGGCCGAGGATCGCTCGCTGTTCCTGGAGTTCTACGCCAAGGTCGACCGCTATCTAGGTGCGCTCCGTGAGCAGCTCCCCGAGGACGTGACGATGGTCGTCGCCAGTGATCACGGGTTCACCTCGCTGCACCGCGAGGTGCACCTGAACAGCTGGCTCGAGGAGTCGGGCTGGCTCTCCTATCAGACCGACGAGCACAGCTCGCTGAACGACATCGCCCCCGAGTCACGGGCCTACTCGCTGATCCCGGGGCGGCTGTTCATCAACCTCGAGGGGCGCGAGCCCCGCGGGTCGGTTCCCCAGGAGGAGTACAAGACGGTCCGCGAGGAACTCCGTACCGAGCTCGAAGCGCTGGAGGGCCCCGATGGCCAGCCGGTGGCCGAACGGGTGGTCACGAAAGAGGAGGCCTTCCGTGGCCCCCACGACGATATCGCCCCGGACCTCGTCGTGATCCCCACCCACGGCTTCGATCTCAAAGCAGGGTTCAAAGGCCACGACCAGGTGTTCGACGTCGGTCCCCGCAACGGGATGCACTCGTTCGACGATGCCTGCCTGTTCGTCGACGATGCCTCGACACGGCTGGCGAACGCGGATCTTCTGGATATCGCCCCGACGATGCTGGAGTTGCTCGACATCGACGTCGAGCGGACCGAGACCGACGGGACGAGTCTGCTCCAGCGCTAGGGTCACACTTCTGGGGAACGAAACTCCTTATTTGGCGCTTCCGTAGGTCGGGTATGTTCCACGATGCGGTCGAAACCCCGGGCGAGCTATCTACCGAAGAGCTGGTCGCGGTCTACGAGCGGCAGATTCTCGAGCGGGTCGAGGCCGTCGGCAGAGCCTCGGCGCTCTCGGACACGGACCTCGACCCCGGGCGGCTGGATGCGGTGTTGGCGGGGGATGTAGCCGGCCTGACGCTCGCGGATGGGGCGGCGTTGCTCGCCCTGGAGGGGGCCGCGAGCGCCGAGGAGATCGCCATGCTCGCTCGCGATGCGCTGTTGATGGGGATGACGACGGCCGTGATGGACGTCGAGAAACTGGCCGGCGAGCTGGATAGCGGGCTCACCGCGCGTGAGATCCAGGCCAAGGTCGAGGGCCGATTCCCCATGACGCTCCGTGAGTTCGCTCAGCTACACGGCTTTCTCAGCGCTCGCACCAGCTGAGCATGCAGGTCGCGATTCTGGGCTGTGGCTACGTCGGGCTGGCGCTGGGTCGACAGCTCCTAGCGGCCGGCCACGACGTGGTCGGGGTCCGTCGGTCCACGGCCGGCCTCGAGGCCGTCGCGGCAGCCGGCATCGAGCCTGTCGCCGCGGATCTGACGGCCGCCGAGGACTATGCGGCGATCCCGGATGCCGACTGGGTGGTCTTCATGGCCTCCTCCGGGGGTCGTGGGCCGGCGGCGGCCACCGAGATCTACATCGAGGGCCAGCGGACGGCGATCCAGCAGTTCGGCGAGCGAGCGAGCCCGCCGTCGCGATATCTCTACACCTCGAGCACCGGCGTCTACGGCGACCACGACGGCGCCTGGGTCACCGAGACGACGCCACTCACGCCGACGACGGAGAAGACGGCGGTGCTCGTCGACGCCGAGGAGGTCGCGACCGAGCTCCCGGCGACGTACGACATCGCGGGGAGCGTCGCGCGGTTCGCGGGGCTCTATGGCCCCGATCGCTACCGTCTCGAGCGCTATCTGAGCGGGCCGGTCACCGAGGGGTATCTGAACATGGTCCACCGAGCCGATGCGGCAGGTGCGGTCCGGTTCGCGCTCGCGAACGAGATCGACGCGCCGCTGTTGGTCGTCGACGACGAGCCCGTCTCCAAGTGGGCGTTCGCCGACTGGCTCGCCGACGCCTGTGACGAGCCCGAACCGGCCAAGCAGACGGCCGCCGAGCGCCTGGCCGAGGGCGATCTCTCGGCGGCCGCTGCACGCCGGCTGCAGACGAGCAAGCGCTGTGCGAACGACCGGCTGCGGGAGCTGGGCTACGAGTTCGAGTATCCGACGTACAGAGCGGGCTATCGTCCGGCCATCGAGGCCCACGAGTCCAGCGCAGGGCGGTAAACTACCCTACCCTACTCCCTCGGCGCTACGCGCCTCGGTCCTTGAGGGTAGGGCTTTGATGTGGACTCCCGGCAATCAGTCCCCAGCAATAGGCTGGTAACTCTTACCGTTCAACATCCCACCATTCACACGCACGTCTACTTGTGCGTCTCCGCTCCCCGACTTGGGCGAGGAACGGAGTTTGTGTTGTCGCTTCCGAGCGTACCGCACGCCAATATTCTTTGCAGCGTTATAATCCGCGTTCACCTCATACCCACACTTCTGGCACTCAAACTGTTCGCCGTGGCGGTTGCCGTCGTGCGTAAACCCACAGTCCATCCGAGAACAGCGTTGGGATGTGTGGGTCGGCTCGACCTGCTCCACGGAGACGCCCTGTTCAGGGGCTTTGTAGGAGACGTACTCAAACAGGCGTCGGAACGCCCAGACGTGGTGCCACTTCGCGTGTGGAAGCCGCTCTCGAATGTCGCTCAAGTCCTCGAACGCGATCACGTCGCAGTCGTGTTCGACGGCTTCCGAGACGAGTTCGTTGGCGATCGTGTGGATGTACTGTTTGCGCCAGGCTTCTTCACGCTTCCCGAGGCGAAGAAGCGCGTTGTGTGCGGCCTGCGTGCCGCGTTGTTGCATCTCACCACGCCGCTTCTCGAACTCACGACACCAGTGGTCGTAGTCGTCCCCCTGCCAAAACGTGCCGGTTGAGGACACAGCAAGGCTGTTGACGCCGAGGT
>ERZ1034517.51-NODE-51-length-33769-cov-8.122620_pt1 | contig 33769 bp, 30 predicted proteins | sample MGYA00520599_ERZ1034517 | MGnify/ENA primary metagenome ERZ1034517 (study PRJEB33760, sample SAMEA4777701) | hypersaline lake metagenome | biome: hypersaline environment; feature: brines | place: Spain | collected 2012-08 | depth 0 m ...
TGCCGATGCGGTCGGATACGCTCGACGGCGCGTTCAGCACCATGACGTTTCACGAGTTCGCAGAGGAAGGAGCGCTGGCAGAGCTCGAGCGGGTGCTCGTGGAGGGGAGCCGGTTTGCCGTCGCCGACTGGTCGGCCGAAGGGACTGGGGAGGTGGGGCCTCCACAGAGCGAGCGCTACGATCTGGCCGCCGCCGAGGAGCTGGCGGAGGCCGCGGGGTTCAGCGTCCGACGCGGCCAGGAGCGCCGGGAGACGTTCGTCATGTCCCTCGAAGCCTAGCGTTCGGGCAGGCTGACGGCTCCGGCGGTTCGGTATGCCCAGGAGAGATCGCGTGGTCTACAAGCGGAGCAGGGCGAGTGCCTCGGGGCTTGTCTCCGCGGTAGTTTAATCGAAATCCGGGAGGTCCTCAGGCGGCTGATACTCCGTCTCCCAGTCGATGTACTCGGCTTTGAGCACGTCACAGACGGTCTGTCCCAGCTCTGTCAACCCCGCGTTGATCGCCGAGACGGTGCCCCAGCCGTCGAGCCCGGGGTGGATATCTCGCTCCTTCCAGTCCTCCGGGATACCGGGGGCGTGGAACCCGACCCGCTCGGCGTAGGAGTCCCAGAAGAAGTCGTACCGCTCGATGAGCCCCAGCTCGAGAATGACCTCGAACACCGCTGGGGTCATGTCGGTCTCGGCGGCCCAGCGCCGGAACGACGACTGCCACGCACCGTCCTGTAGAAACCCCTCGATAGCCTCTCGCCGGTACTCCCCGCCGCTGATCACCTCCGCGTCCTCGTACTCGTTGGGATCTCGAGAATCGAGTTCGGGGGCTGACGGCGAGGCGACATCCAGTGTCATGTAGCCACATTCAGAAGGCCCAGTATAAGACTGTTCCACGGGCATTAAGAGACGCTCCGGGTTGCGACCCTGCGGCGTGTCGATAGCTGTAAACCCGTCGGCTGGTTGCTGATTACAATGACCGAGGGGGCGCGAGGAGGTCACGACGACCAGGACACCATCACGGGCAGTGTCACACTCGTAGGGACCGCACACGTCTCACAGTCGAGCGTCGATGAGGTGGAATCGACGATCGAAGCAGAGAGCCCCGACATCGTGGCCGTCGAGCTGGACGAGGGGCGATATCGGCAGCTCGCGGGCGAGACCCCGGACGACCTGGACGCCGCGGACCTCCTCCACGGCAACACGGTGTTTCAGTTTCTGGCCTACTGGCTGCTCTCGTACGTCCAGACACAGCTCGGCGAGCGCTTCGACGTCACGCCAGGGGCGGACATGATGGCAGCCGTCGAGACGGCCGAGGCGGTCGGCTCCGATGTCGCGCTCGTCGATCGGGATATCCAGGTCACGATCCAGCGGTTCTGGGCTCGCCTCTCGCTCGCCGAGAAGGTCCGGCTGTTTGGGACGCTGACCCTCGGGCTGGCGGATCCGCTGCCGGTCGGGGTTGGTGTGGGAGCCGCGGCTGGTCTGATCGGGGGCTTCGTTATCGAAGCTGTCGCCGGCCCGGTCGTCGTGCCTGCGTCGACGGCATCACCGCTTTTCGTCGGGCTGCTGGACGGCCTGGTGCTGGTTGCGATGCTGACCGTGCTGGTCGGCGGAACGGTTGCGACGGTGCTGTTGTCCGCGAGCCCGGACGCAGACGGGCAAGTCCCCGTGGAGATGGACGCACTGACAGATACGGACGTCGTCAGCGCGATGATCGAGGAGTTCAGACGGGTCTCGCCGGGGGGTGCGACCGCCCTCATCGACGAACGTGACGCGTACATCGCCGCTCGACTGGCAGCACTACGGGCCCAGGGAGCCGCTGTCGTCGCCGTCGTCGGAGCTGGCCACCGCCCCGGTATCGAGCGATACCTAGAGGCGCCTGCGACGATTCCGGCCACGGAACCACTCGAACAGCGGGTCTCGGGCGGGCGGGTCAGCGCGTACAAGTTGGTCGGCTATCTGATCACCGCTGGGTTTGTGGGCTTTTTCCTGCTGGTGGCGATGGCGGGGGTCCAACAACGCCTGCTGTTGGAGCTGCTCGCCAGCTGGTTTCTGGTGAACTTTGTGTTCTCGTTCGGACTCGCTGCCATCGCGGGAGCGAGATGGACCAGTGCGCTCGTCGGTGGCGCCGTCGCGTGGATCACGAGCGTCAACCCCGTGCTGGCCCCCGGGTGGTTCGCAGGCTACGCCGAGCTACGGCACACCGAGGTCAACGTCGGTGATATCGGCACCCTCAACGAGCTGTTGCAGGACGAGACGATGCCGATCGTCGAGATCGTCCGGGGGATGCTGGACGTGCCCCTGTTCAAGCTGATCGCAATCGTCGCGGTGACCAACATCGGCAGCTTCCTGGCCAGTCTCCTGTTCGTTACCCTGCTCGCCCCCGCGCTGTTCGCCGGCCAGGGAATCGACAGTGCCAGCGACGTCGCCGGGCTCATGTTGGCCGGCGCTAACAACAGCCTCGATCTCCTGTTGGGTGCGCTCGCGCGATGATGCGCCTCCAGCTGCGTGAGCTGCGCGATTTCTCGATTGCATGGATCCTGCTGGCCCTGGCGTTCACGCTGTTCATACTCTCCGACATGGCCGGGGGTGGGCCGCTCGGCTACGGGCCACTTCTAGCGAGCGGCATCGTCCAGACCGTGTTCGGTGGGGCGTTGGTGAGTGTGGGGGTCGCCTTTCTCGTCCACGAGCTGGCACACAAGCTGGTGGCCGTCCACTACGACCAGATCGCCGAGTTCAGAGCCAACTACAGAATGTTGGCACTCGCGGTCGGTGCGGGGCTGGCCGGTGTGCTGTTCGCTGCCCCGGGAGCGGTCCACCACCGGGGCTATCTCACGCCGCGTGAGAACGCGTTGATCGCGCTGGCGGGGCCGTTGTCGAACGTCGGGCTCGCGGGCGTCTTTCTCCCGCTGTTGCTCCTCGAGGGCTTTCTGGGCGACGTTGGCCAGCTGGGCGTGACGTTCAACGCCGCGTTGGCCGGCTTCAACATGATTCCGTTCGGCCCGCTCGATGGCAAACAGGTGCGAGCCTGGTCGACGCGCTGGTTCGGGCTGAGCTTTCTGCTCTGCGCTGGACTCGCCGTGCTCGCGCTGGTCTCCGTCGGGCTCCCGTACTGACCGGTGCGATGTTGCCGCCCGGTTGGCACCGCCTGTTCAGTCCTCGCTGGCCAGAATCCCGACCGCGGCCTATTTGTCACAGACCGCCACTCGTCTGCTATGACGGATGACCCCGGTGAGGACGCTCCGCCCGAGGATCCACTGACCTACTCGAAGGCGGGGGTTGATATCGACGAGAGCGAGGCAGCGACGGCCGCGCTGAAGCACGCCATCGGTGCGTTCGACGGTGAGTTCGCCGGGCTCATCGACGTCGGCCCGTTCAAACTCGGGTTGGCGGCCGACGGGGTCGGAACGAAGCTGTTGGTCGCCGAGGCACTGGGTGATTACTCGACGGTGGGCATCGACTGTATCGCGATGAATGCCAACGACCTGGTCGCTGCCGGGGTCGAACCGGTCGCGTTCGTCGACTACCTCGCCGTCGATGCGCCCGATGACTCCGTCGCCACGGAGATCGGCACGGGGTTGCGCGAGGGGGCCAACCTGGCAGGCGTCGAACTGCTCGGCGGGGAGACGGCGGTCCTCCCAGAGGTGGTGACCGGGCTGGATCTGGCCGGGACCTGTGCGGGAATCGCCCAGGAGAAGGAGCTCTTTCCCGCCCAGGCTCAGCCGGGAGACAGCCTGGTGGGGTTCCCCTCGTCGGGCATCCACTCGAACGGGCTGACGCTCGCTCGCGAGGCGATCGGTCGACGATTCGACTACGAGGACGCGTTCCCCGGCGAGAAACACGAGACCGTCGGCGCGGCGCTGCTCGAGCCGACGCGCATCTACACCGACCTGCTGCCGGCACTGCGTGCGGTCCAGGCGCACGCCTGTGCGCACGTCACCGGTGGAGGCTGGACGAACCTCTCGCGTATGGGCGCACACCACTTCGAGATTACCGACGCGTTCGAGCCACAGCGGATCTTCCAGGAGGTCCAGGCGGCCGGCCAGGTGAGCCCGGTCGAGATGCACACGACGTTCAATATGGGCACGGGGTTCGTCGTAGCGCTACCAGAGGCCGCGGCAGAGCGGCTCGTCGGGCGGACCGAGGATGGACGCATCATCGGGTCGGTCGACACCGGCACGGGGGTCAGCATCCGTGGCCTGCGCTTGGACGGGTGACCGGGCGCAGCCGGGCGTACGATGGCGGGCGCGACCGGCTCAGGACAGCTGTGAGGCTACATCGGCCTCGGTGACGATCCCGACCATCTCCCCACCCTCCTTGACAATCACGGCGGTATTGTAGTTCAGATAGTTGTTGACCTCGTCCAGCGACGTATCCGGGCCGACCGTCGTGATCGTCTCGTCCATCACCGACCGGACCGGGACACCCTCGAGGTCCTCACCGTCGCGTTGTTTCCGTATATCGGAGTTCGAGACGATACCCACGGGCGTGTACCCGGCGTCGACGACCGGCAGCTGGGAGAACCCCTCCTCGCCCATCAGCTCGATCGCCGACCCGACCGAGTCGTCCTCGCGCACGGAGCTGACGTCGACGTGCATTATGTCGCCGGCACGCTTGATCTCTCCTTCGGCCTCGTCCAGTGCCTCGACGATCCGGCGGAGCGTGGAGAGCCGCGGGTCGACATCCCCGCCCTCGATGCGCGCTATCAACGGCTGGGAGACCTCTGCCATCCCGGCAACCTCACTCTGGGTCAACTCAAGATCCTTCCGCCGCTCTCGGAGGTCGGCAGGCGTGGGCAGGTTCATACGTGGACATAACCCGGGGTAATACAAGAGCCTACCGTCCCGCCCGACCCGCGCCTGCGCCGGCTCACTCCTCCTCGAGCTCGAAGGTCTCGAGCACGTCGAGCGGGACGTCTCGGAGCGCACCGCCAACCTCACTCTTTGCGATTCGCCGGGCGTGTTTCTCGGAGTCCGCGTTGAACACCTTCATCTCCAGGACGAGCCCGATCAGCGCCGTCTCGGCCGCGATATATCCCGAATCGAAGCTCTCACCACAGTACGGGCAGGGTGTCCCGCCGACGGTCACGTCCACGTACTCGAGCCCGGAGTCGTTCAACCGGCGGCCCGCAGAGCTGACCGCGACACCGATCGCATCGTCAATCTCGTCCACATCTCGGACCAACCACGCCGCTTCCATCCCGACGAGATAGTTCGTCATGGCCCAATCAGTGAGTTGGCCCTGTAGGTGCCTTCCGGTTCGAGGGTGCCCGCCAGCGGTCGGAGGCCTGCAGAGAGATGGCTCTCGAGTGTAGCCCACCGGGCCATGCACAGCCCCCGGGTGGCTGTGTGCTGGCCCGGGTGACGCGAAAGGAGGGTTTATTTGCGTCAGCCAGCTACGTTCGGTAATGCAAGAGAGTAACTTCTCGTTGCCTGAGACTGGGCGTGATTTCGACCGCTCACCGTACGAGCCCGAGCTCGGCTCGCTGCCGGACGTCGCCTCGAAGGACCTCGACAAGGTCAACTCGACGGGGACGACTACCATCGGCATCTCCACCGCAGAGGGCGTGGTCATCGCGACCGACATGCGAGCCTCACTCGGCGGCCGCTTCGTCTCGAACAAGAACGTCCAGAAGGTCGAGCAGATCCACCCGAACGCGGCGCTGACGCTGGTCGGCAGCGTGGGTGGCGCCCAATCGTTCATCCGGACGTTGCGAGCCGAGGCGAATCTGTACGAGGCGCGGCGGGACGGCGATATGAGCATCTCTGCGCTCGCGACGCTCGCCGGAAACTTCGCCCGCGCCGGCCCGTTCTTCGCTATCAACCCGATTCTCGGTGGCGTCGACGATGAGGGACACCACGTCTACTCGATCGACCCAGCGGGCGGGGTGATGAAGGACGATTACACCATCACCGGCTCTGGACTGACGGTGGCGTACGGCACCCTCGAGCGGCTCTACGAGGACGACCTGAGCAACGAGGAGGCTGCTGCGGTGGCCGCATCGGGCATCCAAGCGGCCGTCGAACGTGACACCGGCTCGGGCAACGGTGTGTTCATCGCGGAGGTCACGTCGGATGGCGTTGACATCCACGGCCACAAGGACTTCGAGGAAGTCCTGTAGACGCTGTCGGACCGGTCACGACCCCGTTTTAGGACAAACTCTGCGGCGCTCAGTCCTCTGTTTCGGGCTGCACTCCGGAGAGTCCGCCGTCGCCAGGCCTGTCGGTCAGCGACAGCTGCTCGCCTGGCATGTGCTCTCCGACCAGCGCGCCAGGATCGATCGCTGTCGGTTGGATTCGATTCCCGGAGATAATTTCGGGAAGGACCAGCCGGGCAAAGTGGGTGATCGCCACGAGAATCATCGGGCCGAGAAAGAGCCCGTACCAACCGAACAGAAGCGGCCCGAGGATGTACGAGAACATGATCAGGCCGACGTGTAATGCCCCGTCCCCGGGGAATGAGACCGTGAGCAACGGGAACTCTGAGATGACCCGAACCTCGGGGAGCGAACCGCCAGAGACCAGCGGCCGCAACACCAGGTCGGGGATAGTGTCGACAACGAGGAACGACACCAGCACGAACGCAACGACGGGCCACCAGGTCGACGTTCCCGCGAGCACCTGTGTGGCTCCGAGATAGCCCGCCACGGGGACGTAAACGAGCTTCATGCCGACGACGGGAATCAGCGACCCGGCGCCCGTGAGCACGCCCAGCAGCGTCGGGTAGGGGATCGCGGCCGTTGCCGGGGCGACAACGTTGAGAAGATTGTACGAGAGTGCCCCAATCACAGCTGTGAACAGCGCGTTGGCGATGTTGCCGGTGAACACCCGGTTGAGATCAGTGTCGACGGCGGCCAGATACGCATCGAGCACGCCGGAACCGTCCGCGAATCGTCGGTCGGTCCAGCGTCGCAGTCTCGCCCCATCTTTCAGCAGGTAGTATGCCAACGCGAACATCATGAACCCGTGCAACAGGACGTTCCCGACAGTGCCGAGCGAGGAAAACACCGTGTCTAGGATCGGCTGGACCGAGTCAGCTATATTCGGGTCCTGGACGAAGCTGGCCGGGTCCTCGACCACCTCTGCGAGATCGACGTACGGGTTGAGTGTCCGTTCGAGCACTCCGAGGTCGACCGTGTTCGAGAGCCGCGAGAACTCCTGGAGCGCCACCGCAATGGTGTAGCCCAACAGGACAAACACTGGCAACGCGACGGCGACCAGCGAGGTGGAGGCTGCCAGAGCGCGACCCGACAGCCTCCGACTCAACGGGCCGTAGATCGACCGGCTGATGTAGTACAGAAAGATCCCCACGACGATCGTGCCGACGAACGAATAGAGCACGTAGCCGACAATCGCAGCCGCGACGATGCCCACGCCGGCCCAGGCGGTACGAGCACGCCCTGACCGGTCTGTCATAGTCCGGTTTCGGTGGTGGCCGTTAATAACTGCAGTGGTAGGAGCCGCTGTCAGGGCTGTGTCGCCTGTCGGTTAGCCTGGTACTGACCTGAACAGGAAACTCATAGGACCGGGTCCGTCGTAAGGTGGGTATGCGTGTCGAGCAGCTGGGGGAAGGCGACCCCGAGATAGCTATCGTCGGGGCCATACACGGAGACGAGCCCTGTGGCTCGCGGGCTATCGAGCGACTCGTCCAGGATCCCCCAGCCGTCGACCGGCCGGTGAAGCTGATCGTCGCAAACGAGCGGGCGCTTCGCCGGAATCTGCGATATATCGATACCGACCTCAACCGTGCCTTTCCGGGCGACCCGCACGCTCGGGCACACGAAGCCGGATTAGCACACTCGCTGCTCGCGGAGCTCGAGGGGACGACCGTGCTCTCTTTGCACTCGACACACTCGTACCCGGGGGCGTTCGCGTTGTGTGGCAGGCGGCAGCCATCTCTCGATTCGATGATCCCGTATCTCTCGGTCGACGCGCTGGTCGAGACACGGGGGTTCTCAGATGGCCGGCTGATCGATCACGATCAGGTCATCGAGGTCGAGTGCGGCCTTCAGGGCTCCGACCAGGCGGCCGAGAACGCGATGGGACTCAGCCGTGAGTTTCTCACCGCTACCGGGGCGCTGCCACGAGAGACAGCCGTCTCTCGAGAGATGCCGGTGTACGGATTAGAGCGGGAAATATCGAAGCCGGCCGGCACACATCACCGGGTGCTGGCCGAGAACTTCGAGCGGGTCGCCCGGGGAGAGCGGTTTGCGGCCGTCGACGGGACAGCCATCACGGCCGAGCAAGCGTTCTACCCCATCCTGATGTCGGCCAACGGGTACGAGGACGTGTTTGGCTATGCCGGAGAGCTCGTCGGCCGCCTGGAGCACACCCACGATTGAGCGGGTGGCCCGGCGGCGCACAGCCGGGCCGGACGGTCGCCTGTCAGTGCTCGGGCGCTGCGAGCTCGACCAGTGTCAGCTCCCGGCCGAGCATGCAGTGATCGTGAGGTGGGTCGCCGACGACTTCCTCGATCTGATAGGTCTCGCCGACGGCCGCCCCGGCCGGCTCGCAGAACTCGTGGCTCGGACACTCCGTGTACTGACACTCGCCGACCAGGCCTGCGTTCGACCCGGCGTAGGCGTCTCTCGAGGCAACGTTCGCCATCACGGCGGCCGGTTCCACCTCGACGGCTCTGACCCCACCGTCGTGGACCCCACACTCCAGTGTCTGTGTGTTGTCCCGGACGTCGGTGATCCGGTATCGCTGGCCCTCGGAGAGATTGAGACACTGCTCACGGTACGGACACCCCTCACAGGCCGGCGCCGCCCCCTCGTAGGTGAACTCGACACCGACCTCCGCCAGGCGTGTCCCGATCAGCGTGACGAGTGACATGTGCCCACCAGACGCGGCTAACACTAGTATCTGGAGGCCGTCCCGGGCGCTCAGTCCTGCCGAGCGCTCGCCGCTAGCTGCTCGTCCAGCCGATCTAGGTATCGCTCACGAGGCACCTGATACAGCGCTCGATAGTCGATCTCGCCGTCAATGAACGCTCTCGTGAGCGAGATGCACTCTGAGACGGCGTCGGCTCTATCCTCGACGTACCGCGGGGATGCGGTCACGTCAGGCTCGAGGTGGAGTCTGATGACCCAGGGGGCGTCGGGCGGGAGGTTGCGATTGCCCTCTGGCCGCTTGCTACGACGGCCACGAGAGAGGTAGATCATCGGCATGCACGCAGGGTCGGTGTCGGACCCATCGAAGATGTCGGGCCGATAGGCGAGGATAAGCCGGGAGTCGTCCACGCTCCAGAGCGTCCAGTCGTCCGGAATGGCATCCCGGTCCGCTGCCGTGAGCATACCCCCCGTAGAGTGCCGGCTGGATTGAGTCGCTCGGTCTTGCCGGCCGGGTATCCTGCCGCCCGACGGCTGGGGTCGACGCAAGCATTATGCCTGCGTGGACGTAGTTTGGGGTACAGCCAGCCGAAGCCGTGGAGTCGTGGCGTTCCGGGTTCTGGTCGCACTAGCACGAGGAAGCGTGCGTACGAGTCGATCCGTGCTATGCCGAGGCATGACACGGCCGTGCAGCGAGTCACCCGAGCCACCGTCACACCAACGCCCCACCCCCCGGGATCGAGGGGGAAGAAACGCATGAGTCAGAAAGAAACCCTCGCAGAACTGAGCCAGGAGTACCGGCGTACCATCCCAGAAGACCTCCGAGAGACACGGTCGTTCGAGTGGTATCTGGACGCGGTTTACGAACGGCCCCGCGTGGCGCGAAACGCTCATCAGCGTGTCGCGGACATGTTCGATTTCTACGGCACCCGATACGACGAGGAGGCGGCCGTCGTCGAGTATCTGATGGCGAGCGAGGACCCACTCCACGATGGAGAGAACACCTTCTACGGCCGGTCGGTCCACGAGAGCATCCACCAGTTCGTCAACAAGGTCAAATCCGGAGCGAGAGGGCTCGGGCCGGAGAAACGGATTAAGCTACTGCTCGGGCCGGTGGGCTCGGGGAAGTCGGAGCTCGACAGACAGGTGCGGGCCTACTTCGAGGACTACACGCTCAGAGAGGAAGGGCGGATGTACACGTTCCGCTGGACGAATCTCTGTGACGTGTTGCGCGACCAGGATCCAGCGGACGACATCGTGCGGTCGCCGATGAATCAGGATCCGATCGTACTGTTGCCCCAGAGCCAGCGAGCGCAGGTGATCGAAGGGGTCAACGAAAATCACGATGCCCCGTACACGATCCGGAACGACCAGGCGCTGGACCCCGCCAGCGAGTTCTACATGGACCGCCTCCTGGATCACTACGACGACGACCTCCAGACCGTGCTCGAGGAACACGTCGAGGTGGTCCGTCTGATCGCCGACGAGAACAAACGCCGCTGTGTCGAGACGTTCGAGCCCAAGGACAAGAAGAACCAGGACGAGACGGAGCTGACCGGCGACGTCAACTACTCGAAGATTGCCGTTTACGGCGAGTCTGACCCGCGGGCGTTCGACTACTCTGGGGCGTTCTGCAACGCCAACCGTGGGATTTTCTCCGGTGAGGAGCTCCTGAAACTACAGCGAGAGTTTCTCTACGACTTCCTGCACGCCACGCAGGAGCAGACGATCAAGCCCAAGAACAACCCCCGTATCGACATCGACCAGGTGATCGTCGGGCGGACGAACATGCCCGAGTACCGAGACAAGAAGGGCGACGAGAAGATGGAGGCGTTCAACGACCGCACCAAGCGGATCGACTTCCCCTACGTGCTGCAGTACGAACAAGAGGCGCAGATCTACGACAAGATGCTGCGGACGGCGGACGTTCCGGACATTCACGTCGAGCCACACACGCTGGAGATGGCGGGGCTGTTCGGGGTGTTGACCCGGATCGAAGAGCCCGACGGTGGACAGGTGGGTGTCGTCCAGAAGGCAAAGGCGTACAACGGCGAGGCCGACGAGGCCGAGGAGATCGACGTGAAGAAGCTCCGAGACGAGGCCGCGGAGACCACCGATCTCGGTGAGGGGATGAGTGGTGTCAGCCCTCGATTCATCGGCGACGAGATCGCCGAGGCGATCATGGACTCGATGCACCGAGACCGGCAGTTCCTCTCCCCGCTGACGACGTTCAACCATCTGGAGGGCAACCTCGAGAACCACGGGTCGATCCCACAGGAGAACTTCCAGACGTACTACCGCTATCTCGAGCTCGTTCGCGAGGAGTACAAGGAGCGAGCCATCGAGGACGTCCGGCACGCTCTGGCGTACGACGTGGGTGAGATCCAGCGACAGGGCGAGAAGTATATGGACCACGTGATGGCGTACATCGACGACGACACCATCGAGGACGACATCACGGGCCGTGAGCAGGATCCCGACGAGAAGTTCCTCCGTGACGTCGAGGAGAAGCTGAACATCCCCGAGGACCGCAAGAACGACTTCAGACAGGAGGTCTCGAACTGGGTGTCCCGACGAGCCAGAGAGGGGACGAGCTTCAATCCCCAGGACAACGAGCGGCTCCGGCGAGCGCTCGAGCGCAAGCTCTGGGAGGACAAGAAACACAACATCAACTTCTCGGCACTGGTCTCGAGCGGCGAGATGGACGACGACCAGCGGTCGTCCTGGATCGACGCGCTGACAGACCAGCAGTACTCCGAGGCCGGCGCGAAGGAGGTCCTCGAGTTTGCCGGTGCCGAGGTGGCAAAGACGGAGTTGGAAGGCGACGGCTGAGATGACCGGCGAAGAGTATCTCCACCGGGCTGACGAGACCCTCGAGGCGAACTACGAGCCGGCCAGGTCGCTGGAGGAGTACGTCGAGCTGCTGTTCGAGCGGCCCCAGCTCGCCTCTCACGCCTCGAAGTACCTGCTCGATGCGATCGAGGCAGCCGGCACCCGACGGGTGATCGAGGAGGGCGAACAGCGCGAGCGCTATCGATTTTTCGACGACCCGTACAACGACGGCGAGCACGCGGTGTTGGGCAACACGGAGGTGCTCAACGCGTTCGTGACTGACCTTCGATCGATCGCCACGCAGCGAGGAAAGGACGAGAAGATCATCTGGCTGGAAGGCCCCACCGCGACGGGCAAGTCGGAGCTCAAGCGTTGTCTCGTCAACGGGCTTCGAGAGTACTCGAAGACCGAGGCGGGGCGCCGATACACCCTCGAGTGGAACATTAGTGGCGCCGGGCCGACCGCAAACGGGATGACCTACGGAGATGGCCCGGGTGGCGACGAGGACGATTGGTACGTCTCACCGGTCCAGACACACCCGCTGTCGGTGTTCCCCGAGGAAGTCCGTGACCGACTGCTGGCGGAACTCAACGAGCGATCCGAGGGACACGTCCCGATGATGGTCGACGAGCGGCTGGACCCGTTCTCACGGGAGGCCTACGACTATCTCGAACAGCAGTACCGCCGGGAGGAGGCCTCGGAGCTGTTCTCGGTGATCACCGACCGCTCGCATCTCCGCGTGACGAACTACGTGGCCGAGATCGGCCAGGGGATCGGCGTCCTGCACAGCGAGGACGATGGCACACCCAAAGAGCGCCTGGTCGGCTCCTGGATGCGGGGGATGTTACAGCAGCTCAACAGCCGCGGCCGCAAGAACCCACAGGCGTTCAGTTACGACGGGGTGCTCTCGCAGGGCAACGGGCTGTTGACCATCGTCGAGGACGCGGCCCAGCACGCAGATCTCCTGCAGAAGCTGTTGAACGTCCCCGACGAGGGGAGTGTCAAGCTCGACAAGGGGATCGGGATGGATGTCGACACGCAGCTGATCATCATCTCGAACCCCGACCTCGAGGCACAGCTGAACCAGCACGCAGAGCGAGAGGGATCGGACCCATTGAAGGCGCTGAAACGGCGGCTCGACAAACACGAGTTCGGCTATCTGACGAACCTCTCGCTGGAGACGGAGCTGATCAGGCGCGAGCTGACCGCCGATTCGCCCGTCTGGGAGGCGACCAGCTACGATGCACTCGCGGAGAAGATCCAAGAGCCCGTGCAGATCTCGGTCCGAAACGCCCACCAGCGGGTCAACGACCGTGAGCTGGCGCCCCACGCCGTCGAGGCGGCGGCGCTGTACGCGGTGGTCTCCCGACTCGACGGCGAGGACCTGCCCGCGGGGCTCGACCTCGTCGACAAGGCGATCATCTTCGATCGGGGGTACCTCCAGGACGGGGACGACAGGACCGACAAGGAGGAGTTCGACTTCGATCCAGGCAGCCGTGACGGCGAGGCAGGGATCCCGGTGACCTACACCCGAGACATCATCGCCGACCTGCTGCAGGAGCCCGCCGAACGCCACCACCCCGAGCTCGCGGTCGAGGACGTGATCATGCCTCGAGATGTGATCGATGCGATGGTCGATGGGCTCCACGAGGCGCCGGTGTTCTCACCGAGCGAGCGCACCGAGTTCGAGAGCCGGCTGGTGCCGGTGAAAAACCACATCTTCGGCCGCCAGGAGGAGGACGTCCTCGAGGCGATCATGCACGACAAACAGGTCGACGAGTCGACGGTCGAGCAGTATATTGAGCAGGTGTACGCCTGGGTCCAGGGCGAGGACATCGAGAACGATCGTGGCGAGGCGGTCAGACCGGACCCGCTGAGCATGAAGGTGTTCGAGGTCGAGCATCTGGGTCGGTTCGAGGAGAGCAGCTACGACGGAACGAACCCCGACGAGCACGTCGAAGCGTTCAGACGGGAGAAGGTCGTCACCGCGCTGAACCGTCACGCCTGGCGAAGTCGCACCGAGCAGTTCGAACTGGGCGAGGTCAACGTCAAGGAGATCCCGCTGATCGAGTCCGTGCTCGGGAGTCACGACTGGGCCGACGTCAAGCGTACCCACCCGGATCTCGAGCCGAGCCTCTGGGACGACCCCCCGAGTGGCACCGTCACCGCATCGATCAAAGACCGGACCCTCGAGGTGATGCAGGCGGTGTTTGGCTACAGCCGGGCGTCGGCCGAGCTGACCAGCCGACACGTGATGAGCCAGGTGAGCTACCGATGGGACTGAGAGAGGACCTCGAGCGATATCGAGCGGTCGGCGAGGAGCGTCGACAGGATCTCTCCGAGTTCATCCAGTACGGTGACCTGGGTGAGTCGCTCCCGGATGCGGTCCGTATCCCGATCAAGATCGTGGACCTGCCGACGTTCGAGTACGACCAGCGCGATATGGGTGGCGTGGGCCAGGGCGACGGTGGCACCCCCGACGTCGGCCAACCGGTCGGAACACCCGAGGATGCCGACGGCGAGGGGGAGGAGGGCGCTCCAGGCGAGGAGTCGGCCGACCACGAATACTACGAGATGGACCCCGCCGAGTTCGCCGCCGAGCTGGACGAGGAGCTGGGGCTGGACCTCGAGCCAAAAGGCAAGCAGGTGGTCGAACAGACGGAGGGTGAGTTCACGGACCTGACCCGGACGGGCCCGGCATCGACGCTCGACTTCGAGCGGCTGTTCAAACAGGGGCTGAAACGAAAGCTCGCGACGGACTTCGACGACGAGTACGTCCGCCAGGCGTTGTGCGTGGCCGGCTGGGGGCCCGATGAGGTGTTCCGGTGGGCTCGCGCCGAGGCGATCCCCGTCTCGCGGGCCTGGATCGAGGAGGCCAACGAGTCGGTCACGGCCGAGGAACGGGATCGATGGGCGTCGATCGAGCAGATGGTCGCGACCGTCGAGCAGGAGTCGACCGCAGCGCGGATCCGGCGTGAGGGGATCACGCAGATACCGTTCCGCCCCGACGACGAGCGCTATCGGCATCCGGAGATCGTCGAGGAACACGAGAAGAACGTCGTCGTCGTCAACATCAGAGACGTCTCCGGGAGCATGCGCGAGCAGAAACGCGAGCTGGTCGAGCGAACCTTCACCCCGCTCGATTGGTATCTGACCGGCAAGTACGATCACGCAGAGTTCGTCTACATCGCTCACGATGCCGACGCTTGGGAGGTCGAGCGCGAGGAGTTCTTCGGCATCCGCTCGGGTGGGGGCACACGAATCAGCAGTGCCTACGAGCTGACCGCAGAGCTGCTCGAGGAGCGATATCCGTGGGCGGCCTGGAACCGGTACGTGTTCGCCGCCGGCGACTCGGAGAACTCCTCGAACGACACCGAAGAGCGTGTGGTGCCGCTGATGGAGTCGATCGAGGCGAACCTCCACGCCTACGTGGAAACACAGCCCTCGGGGAACGCTATCAACGCGACCCATGCCGAGGAGGTCGAGCGGCATTTCGGCCACGGGTCGAACGTAGCCGTCGCCTACGTGGCCTCGGCCGGCGACGTGGTAGATGCGATCGACACCATCCTCTCGGCAGAACAGCCAGCTGTCACCCCAGACCAATGAGCAACCCAACCACCGAACGGGCGTATCGCCAGCGAATCGCCGAGGAGCTCGAGACCCCCGTCGAGGAGGCCAACGCGTTGGCCCAACGGCTCGGGCTGGATCCGTTCCCCGTGAACTACTGGATCGTCGACTACGACGAGATGAACGAGCTGATTGCCTATGGGGGGTTCCAGCATCGCTACCCGCACTGGCGATGGGGGATGCAGTACGACCGCCAACAGAAACAGGGGCAGTTTCTCGGTGGCAAGGCCTTCGAGATCGTCAACAACGACGACCCCAGCCAGGCCTTCCTCCAGGAGTCCAACGAGCTGGCCGACCAGAAGGCCGTCATCACGCACGTCGAGGCGCACGCCGATTTCTTCAAGAACAACGAGTGGTTCAAGCTGTTCGACGAATCGCCCGATGCGGCGGCGATGCTCGAAGGGCATGCCGAGACCGTCAGCGAGTACATGGACGACCCGGAGATCGACAGAGAGGCCGTCGAGGCCTGGATCGACCACGTGCTCTGTCTCGAGGACAACATCGACCAGCACCAGCCGTTCCGGACCGCAGAGAACTGGATCGGCGAGTCAGCCGAACTGGAGGATGCTGCCGACAGACTCGGTGAGCTGCGCCTCTCGGATGAGGTGCGAGACCAGGTGTTCAGCGAGGCCTGGTTGGACGCACAGGAGGAGGACCCAGCGCCCGTCTCGGCGCCGGAGGAGCCACAGAAGGATATCCTCGCGTTCCTCAGCACCCACGGGATGCGGTACGATGGGGAGACCGGCAAGGCGGTGGAGTTCGAACAGTGGCAACGCGAGCTGCTGGAGATCCTCCGCAAGGAGTCGTACTACTTTGCCCCCCAGCGCATGACGAAGGTGATGAACGAGGGGTGGGCCTGTGTCACCCCGGAGACACTCGTTCAGTCCCCAGCCGGGCTGGTGCCGATGGAAGAGATCGTCGAGACCCACGCCCCAGTCTCCGACGGGGACTCCCCGCGGGCGGTCTACGACTCTCACATCATCGAGGACGAGCCGACCATCAGCATCGAAACCGAACACGGGTTCCGCCTCGAAGGCTCCGAGCGACATCGTGTGCGGTCGGCGGAGGGGACGTGGGTGAGCCTGGCCGAGCTGGCGGTCGGGGACGGCGTGCAGTTGGCTGGCGGCCAGGAGCTCTGGCCGAGCGAGCCGGTGACGGTCGACTGGGGGGCAACGAGTGGCCCGGCAAACGCCACCGAGACGGGCCAGCGGGCACGCACGGCCGGGCCGTCTCGGCTGCCGTGGGTCGGCACCGACGACGGCCGCTCTGACAGTGGCCGTCTCCCCTCGGCGCTGAGCCCCGCGTTCGGCCGCCTACTGGGAGCAGTCGCCGGCGCGGGCCGGATCGAGTGCGACACGGCGACGGTCAGCATTCGCAGCCAGACCGAAGGTGCCGCCCAGGCGCTCCGCAGCCAGTTCGACGAGCTGTTCGGGGTCAGCCCGACGGTCGAGCGTATCGAGGATGGGTGGCGGGTCCAGGTCGGGGCACCGTGGGTGGCTCGTAGCCTACAGGATGCCTTCGAGCTGCCGAGCGATGGGACGGCCGTTCGTGGCGTGCCAGAAGAACTGTTGCGGTCGCCACGTGCCGCGGTCCGGGCCTACCTCGAGGGGCTGGCAGATGCGGCCGGCGCCGTCGACGCCGAAGGGGTACGGATAGCCGTCCCCTCGATGCGAGCCGCACAGGTACTCCAACAGCTGCTGTTGAACTTCGGGATTCTGGCCAGCAGCCGGCCACCCGATACGGCGCGCCCGGCACTGGTGTTGCAGGGTGCCGAGGCGGCCAGCTTCGAGCGGACAATCGGGTTCCGTGACCGGGAGTCACGCGAACGGCTCGCGACGTACACGGACGGGGTCGAGACGGGGACGCCCCGCCAGCGTAGCGACCGCATCGTCGAGATCGAACGCGGGGCCGGCACGGTCTACGACATCTCCGTCGAGGAGACCCACCGGTACGTCGGCGGCGGGTTCCTGAACCACAACTCCTACTGGGAGTCGACGATGATGACCGACGAGCGCTTCGCAGGCGACGACGAGTTCCTCTCCTACGCGGACCACATGGCCAGGGTGCTGGGGTCGGGGGGGTTGAACCCCTACAAGCTCGGGATGGAGCTCTGGGAGTACGTCGAGAACTACACCAATCGCAGCGAGGTCGTCGAACGGTTGCTCTGTGTCGACGGTGTCACCTGGCGAAACTTCGGCGAGCGGGTCGATCTCGACCGGGTGCTGGGGCTGCTGGAGCCAGCCTCCGCGGTCGCCCGCATCACTCCCGACGCACTCGAGCGGCTCGATAGCGACGATCCGCGTGTCGATGCGGCGGGGCTCTCGGAGGCCCGAGCCGGAGAGGTCGACGTCGAGCGGAACCCCTGGAAGGTGTTGAGCTACGAGGGACTCTGCGAGCGGCACTACTCGCTGGTCAAGCCACAGAATCGTGGGTTCCTCAAACGGATCTCGAACGACGAACTCGAGCGCACCGCGAGATATCTGTTCGATATCGACCGCTACGATACCGTCGACGATGCGATCGAGGCCGTCGATCGAACGGCTGGGTGGGCACGGATGCGGGAGATCCGTGAGAGCCACAACGACATCACGTTCCTCGATGCGTTTCTGACCCAGGAGTTCGTCGACACGAACGACTACTTCACGTACGAGTACACCCACACGACCCAGGACTATCGGGTGACGTCGGTCGACTACGAGGAGGTGAAAAAGAAGCTCATGCTCCAGTTTACCAACTTCGGGAAGCCGACGATCACGGTGATCGATGCGAACTTTCAGAATCGCAACGAGCTGCTCCTGGCACACCAGTACAATGGGGTGATGCTGGACATGGAGCAGGCCCAACAGGTGCTCGAGCGGGTGTTCGAGCTGTGGGGGCGCCCGGTAAATCTGAACACGATCGTCAAGGAGGTCGACGAACACGACGTCGAAGTGGCGAGACGCCGCGATCGAGAGCCCTCGCCGACCGAGCAGGGCAAACGCATCCGCTTTGACGGTGAACGGTTCCAGGTCGAGGATCTCTCACAGGAGGAGACCGCGGCGATCGCCGCTGACGACGTCGACTACGACACGAAACCGGAGGAGTGGCTAGGCTAGTCGGCCGCGCCGCACGGTCGCCGGGGCTCCAGGATGGATGCCGCCCACGAGGGGGCGGCGCCGTCGAGCGGGCCGCCGATGCTCCGAGCGACCGGACGGTCTCCGAGGATTGTCCGTTGGGGAATCCACGAAGCTTTCCGCTTTCTCACCCGTATTACCGCCCCCGCCCGTATTGTGAGCATGTCACGCGCAGTTGTCTGGTTCAGAGACGACCTCAGGGTTCACGATAACGAGCCCCTCGCGGCCGCCGTCGGGGGCCACGAGACGGTCATCCCCGCCTACGTGTTCGACAGCCGCCAGTACGAGGAGGGGATGTTCGGACTTGAAAAGAAGGGGAGTCAGTGGGCGCGATTCCGCCGTGAGTCCGTCGAGGATCTTCAGGCGTCGCTTCGAGACCGCGGCGGTGACCTCCTCGTCCGGCAGGGCGACCCCACCGAGGAGATCCCGGCGATCGCCGACTCGTACGATGCAGCGGCGGTCTACTGCCAGACGAAACCGGGAGGCCAGGAGCTCGAGGCGGAGAACACCGTCAGAGCGCGACTCGCCGATCAGGGCAGACAGCTCAATCGGTCCTGGACACACACCCTGTATCACCTGAACGATCTTCCCACGCACTATGACGATATCCGCGACACGTTCACACCGTGGCGCAAGGAGGTCGAGAATCGTGCGTTCGTCAGAGATCAGATCGGCACGCCGCCGGCGATCGACACCCCGGAGTTCGCGGCCGACCAGACGGCGATTCCGACGCTGTCGGCGTTGGGGCGAGAGCCCACGAGCGCCGACGAGCGGGGAGTGTTGCCGTTCGAAGGCGGAGAGGAGCGAGGTATCGAGCGAATCCAGCAGTACTTCTGGGAACAGGACAACTTGCGGTCGTACAAGTCCACGCGGAACGGGCTGTTGGGGGCTGACTTTTCCTCGAAGCTGTCGGCGTGGCTCGCACACGGCTGTCTCTCCCCACGATACATCAACGCCGAGGTGGATCGATACGAGGACGAACGGGTCTCGAACCAGGACACCTACTGGCTGATCTTCGAGCTGCTCTGGCGGGACTTCTACCAGTTCCAGCTGCTGAAGTACGGGAAGGACTTCTTCGAGATCGACGGGATTCGGGGGGTCGAGAAGGACTGGCGGGCCGCCGAGAGCCCCGACACCCGCGAGGCCTTCGACCGCTGGGCCGCGGGGGAGACGGGTGTGCCGTTCGTCGATGCGAACATGCGCGAGCTCAACCAGACCGGATACATGTCCAACCGGGGTCGCCAGAACGTCGCCTCGTTCCTGGCCGATGCGTTGCAGATCGACTGGCGGCTGGGCGCGAGCTACTTCGAATCGCGGCTCGTCGACTACGAGATGGCTTCAAACTGGGGGAACTGGGCCTACAACGCCGGGGTCGGCAACGACTCTCGGGACAACTACTTCAACGTGCTCGGCCAGGGCGATCGATACGACGGCGAGGCCGCCTACGTGAAACACTGGCTGCCGAGCCTCGAGGCGCTGCCCACCGAATACGCCCACCAGCCATGGCGGATGTCCCAGGAGGAGCAGGCGGCCCACGGCGTCGAGCTGGGCATCGACTATCCCGCACCCATGATCGATATCGAAGCGCGTTACAAGGCGCTCTGAGCAGGGTCGCTATGGCACACTGGACCGATCAGATCGTCGGCGCGCGGATGGCGGTCGACGAGGCGTTTGCGAGCGAGGTCGCCACCGCCGGAATCTCACGGCAGGAGTGGGGGCTCATCATGACCAGCGTCGAGTTCGAGATCGAACGCCCGGAGGAGCCCGGCGAGGCGACACTGGTCGCAGACGCGGCGCTCGAATCGATCGGGCCGGCACTCGAAGGGTTGGCGGCCGAGCGGTCGCCGCTCGAGGGTGGCGAGCAATCGGACGACGGCGGGGTGGTCGCGACGATCAGATCCGCGCTGGGGTTGGCCGACGAGGAGGGTGGTGGCCTCGATGAGGGGCAGCTCGAGGCGGCCCGGGAGCTGACGCAGGCCTACGCGCGCCGGCTCCAACGTCGCCTGGAGAGCCAGGACAGATGGGCGACCATCTGCGGGCGCGCAGCCGAGTGACGAGGTCGCGATCCGGTCACTCGAACGTCTCCTCGGGCGGCGTCGCCTCGACCAACTCGATTGGCCGCTGCGTTCCGGTCCGTCCGTACCCCCTCACCGACTCGATATCGTACGGTGGGACGGCCAGCAGGATGGTGGCGTGGAGGTCGTCCGTTTGCCGTATCGCATCGACCCCGTCCGGATGCGTGAGAAATCGCCCGGCGGCGCCCGGGGTTGCAATATCGACGCCGAAGACCGCCGCGACCGACCCACCGGTCTCCGGCAGATAGAACTCCGTTAGCACGGGCTCGTCAGCGTCGAGCGGCGCCCAGTCACCAGCGCGAATCGCCCGCAGGGCGACGGTCATTGGCTGAGGATCTCGGTCTGCAGCCATCTCCAGGAGGGCCTCGAGAAGCGCCCGCGTGGTCCGAATCATCGAGGAGTGGTGAACGAGTGGTCAGGTGACGGGCGGGGCCGGCACCAAGGGCGTTCAGAGCGAGAGAGCATCTCTGAGGGTGTTGAGATAGAGACTCGGGGCGCGCGACCGCGACCCCGAGATCGCCTCGCGAACCGCCACGGAGGCGTCGTCGTGCACCGCCGGGCCGTGCCCGGTGAGCAGGTGCTCGACGGGGTACTCGCCCAGAGCTGTCGGTGGCGTGAGCCGCCTGGCGGGGTGGACGCCCACCCGCTCGGCCGGCGCTCGGTAGTACGAAGCCGTGCCGAGCGATTCTGGCGCGAGCAGCACCCGGCTGTCCGGATTGTACAGCGCTGCCTCCTGCCAGAGCCGGTTGTCGACGACCGTCAGAACACGGTAGCTACCCAGCCGGTCGCCCAGCCGTTCGACGGGCGCACTCAGTGTCTCTTCGATCCGACTCATCCACGCGGGGATCAGCACGGGGGCCTCGAGGCTGTTCGCGAGCATCTCGACGTCGCGTGTGTGACGGTCGAGCAGGAGCACAATCCCCGCGAGGCTGCCGTACTCGTCGACGAGCGACCGTAGACCGTCGATGTCGACCGGATCGACCAGATAGACCAGGTCGGTTGGTGCCGAGGCGTCGACCAACAGGTGACTCGCCCGCTGCATGGTCTCGTCAGGGTGAGCGACCCAGCTCGCGCCCCCTTCCCACCGGTCGATGCTGGGCTCCGGGCCGGCACCCTCTGATCTCGAGCTCATGATCCACCCTCATCGCCAACCGTCATAGGTTGCGGGAAACGAGTCGGCAGCTGGCTGGGCGATCCTCGGCGCGCTGTGTCACGTCGTCCCGGGGTCGGCGGTCGTCCGGCGGGCAGCCTCACAGTCGGTCGGTGTCGACGTCGACCCCTGGTGGGGCGACGATCAGGAACCCCCGGAAGTGCATGAGCCGACCTCCCAGGTCCCGGATCTCCTGTGCGAACGCGTCGGTCAGCTCGGAGACCTCACCCTGGACGTCCAGTACCAGTATCGACCGCTCGGCGATGGCCGCGACCCACTCTGATGGTGGTGTCGTGCCATCGAGCACACCGAGGACCACCCTCTCGGACGGCCCCTCGATCGCCTCTGTCATCTCGCCTTCGGCGGTCTGCAAGTCCAGGTCCAACCCACTAGCTTGCCCGGACCCCTCGTCTGTCATACCCAACATCTTGCTGGACCGACCAAAAGGATAGCCCACCGAGCGGGCGGGTGGTGTGACAGACGGGTCGATGTCCGGCGTGGTGGCCTCGCGAGCTGATGTGTATCGTGGACTGGCACTCGCCGTACAGGGCCCGACGACCCGAGCCCGGCCGGTGGCTTGAGCCCGCAGACCACCGACCGATGCCGTTGCGGTGTGTTTAAGTGAATCGGCGTGTCGTCTAAGCTAGTCATGAAAGGCAACAACGAGGTTTCGTCGTCTAGTACGGCGGGTCGAGTTCTTCCAGGGCACGCTCGATAACCCTAATCCAGAGATCGAAGCCGCGAGAATCTTCGATACGACGTTGCGCGACGGTGAACAGTCACCACGGACGAGTTTCTCCTACGATGATAAACGGGAGATAGCGGCCGTGCTGGACGAGATGGGGACACACGTCATCGAGGCGGGATTCCCCGTCAACTCCGCGCAGGAGTTCGAGGCCGTCAGCGATATCGCCTCCTCGACTCGCACGACGACCTGCGGGCTGGCACGGGTTGTCGAGAAGGATATCGAGGCGGCACTCGACTCGGGTGTCGAGATGGTCCACGTGTTCTGCTCGACCAGCGATATCCAGCTGGAGGACTCGATGCACGCCTCCCGCGAGGAGGCCGTCGAGCGCTCCGTCGAGGCGATCGAGCGGGTCAAAGAGGCCGGAGCGATCTGCATGTTCTCACCCATGGACGCGACCAGGACGGACGAACAGTTCCTCCTCGAGGTCGTCGGTGCCGCGGGCGAAGCCGGCACGGATTGGGTGAACATCCCAGACACGTGTGGTGTGGCCACGCCAGCTCGATTCGGCGCGCTGGTCGCGGCCGTCGATCAGGCCGCGGCTGGCGCGCGTGTCGATGTGCACGCTCACGATGACTTTGGCCTGGCGGCCGGGAACGCGTTGATGGGGTTCGAAGGAGGCGCCCACCAGGCGCAGGTGTCGATCAACGGCATCGGCGAACGAGCGGGCAACGCCGCCTACGAGGAGGTCGTCATGGCGTTGGAGTCGCTGTACAACGTCGATACCGGGATCGATACCACACGGATCGTCGAGCTCTCCCGGATCATCGAGGAGAAAAGCGAGATACCCGTACCGGGCAACAAGCCGATCGTCGGTGCGAACGCGTTTTCCCACGAGTCGGGTATCCACGCTGCAGGCGTAATCGAGAACTCCGATACGTTCGAGCCAGGGGTGATGACCCCCGAGATGGTCGGGGCGACCAGAGAGTTGGTGTTGGGGAAACACACCGGACAGCACTCGGTCCGCGAGCGGCTCGAGGAGGCTGGCTACTCACCCACACAGGAGGAGGTGCGGGAGGTGACCCGGCAGGTCAAGGAGTACGGGGCTGAGAAACGACGGGTCACCGTGGGCGTGCTGAAACGGTTCGCCAACGAGATGGGCATCCACCGTGACGAGGTGCGAGTGTGAGTCGGTATCGGGCCCACGTTCGAACGGCGATGCACGACCAGCGACCAGGGGCAAGCGGGGGCGACCGGCGGTATTTATATTGGGTGCTTCGGTTGGTTAATCGTGTACGATACCGCGAGAGCCGGCGGACGACGACGAGGACTGGTGGTAGGGTCCCCGTAGGCCCAGATACTTTTTCGACGGACGATCGGTGTGAAGAAGGGAGACAGCCACGCCGTCTGCGCGAACCGCCGGCGTCAGGCTCGCGACGACTAGACGAACGACAAGCGGACTACGAGAGAACACAGATGGACGATACCGAGACAGACCGACGAGCGGGGACGAACAGATGAGTGGCGACGGCACGGCGCCAATCAGACCAGAAGGCGATACCGTCGGCACCGCAGAGCCCGAGGCCACGGAGGAAGAACAAACGAGGACTGCGGTCACGACGGGCTCGGAGGCAGTCATCCGAGCGTTGGAGAACGCAGACGTCGAGCACGCGTTCGGGGTCCAGGGAGGGGCGATCATGCCCGTGTACGATGCACTGTACGACTCGGAGATCACCCACGTCACGATGGCTCACGAACAGGGGGCGGTCCACGCAGCGACAGCCTACGGCACCGTCTCGAACGAGCCGGGGGTCTGTATGGCGACGTCCGGTCCGGGCGCGACGAACCTCGTCACCGGTATCGCGGACGCGAATATGGACTCCGAGCCGTTGCTAGCGCTGACCGGGCAGGTGCCGACGGATTTCGTCGGTAACGATGCCTTCCAGGAGACGGACACGGTCGGTGTGACCCGGCCGATCACGAAAGCGAACTACTTTGCGGACTCTGCCGACGGCGTCGGAGCGAACGTGAGCGAGGCGTTTGGCCTGGCGGGGACCGGGCGCCACGGACCGACGCTGGTCGACCTGCCCAAGGATATCACACAGGCGGCGACGACCGCAGACCCCGGGACACCGACCACACCGGCGACCTACGCCCCGCCAGAGCGGGCCGAGGAGCAGGCGGTCGCCCGTGCCGCAGAGGTGGTTGCCGAGGCCGAGCGGCCCGTCATTCTGGCTGGCGGTGGCGTGGTGAAAGGCCGTGCTTCGGCGGACCTCCGCGCGTTTGCCGACGAGTACGGCATCCCGGTGATCACGACGATGCCGGCGATCGGGGCATACCCAGAGGACGAGGAGCTGTCCCTGGAGTGGGCCGGGATGCACGGCACCGGGTACGCCAACATGGCCATCTCGATGACCGACTGCATGCTGGCGCTGGGAACACGATTCGACGACCGGCTGACGGGTGGGGTCGATTCGTTCGCCCCCGACGCGCAGATCATCCACGTGGATATCGACCCGGCGGAGATCTCCAAGAACGTCGATGCGGACCACGCACTGATCGGTGACGTCGAGCTGGTGTTGGACCAGCTCGACTCCGCGCTGCCGCGGGCGCCGGACGCGGCTGCCTGGCGCGAGCAGTGCCTCGAGTGGAAAGCGGAGTATCCGATGGACTACGAGTTCGACGCCGACGGGCCGATCAAACCGCAGTTCGTCGTCGAGCTGGTGGATGCGGCGACGCCGGACGAGACGATCGTCACGACCGGTGTGGGCCAGCACCAGATGTGGGCCTCGCAGTACTGGACCTACAGACATCCCCGGACCTGGGTGTCGAGTCACGGGCTAGGGACGATGGGCTACGGGCTGCCTGCCGCGATCGGGGCCCGCCTGGCCGCCCGTGACGACCAGCAGGTGGTCTGTTTCGACGGGGACGGCTCGTTCCTCATGACCTGCCAGGAGCTCTCGGTGGCGGTCCGCGAGCAGCTGAACATCACCGTGTTCGTCCTGAACAACGCGGCGATCGGGATGGTCAGACAGTGGCAGGATGCGTTCTTCGAGGAGCGCCGGATGGCCTCGGAGTACTCCTGGATGCCCGCCTTCGATACGCTTGCAGAGGCGTTCGGCGCGCGCGGGTTCCGCGTCGACAGCAACGAGGAGCTCGAGGAGACCGTCGAGGCCGCTCTGGCCTACGAGGGGCCGAGTGTGGTCGACGTCTTCATCGACCCCGAGGAGAACGTCTTCCCGATGGTGCCTAGCGGGGGGGACAACGCGAAGTTCGCACTGTCAGAGGACCAGCTGTGAACCCACCGCAAGATGGCCACTCAGGGGGGCTCCGATGACGGGGCTGGAAGGCCCCCCACCGGGCGAGCGCAGTCACCCCGTCGGTCGGCGAAACGAACTGGGAATCCGCGTCGATCCCGACGCAGAAGCAACACCGAGAACGCGACGGACGGTGATCTCTGCGCTGGTGGAGAACGAGCCGGGTGTGCTGGCGAAGGTCTCGGGGCTGTTCAGCCGGCGGCAGTTCAACATCGAGTCGTTGACCGTCGGGACGACCGCGGACGAAGAGCTCTCGCGGATCACCCTGGTCGTCGAGGAGTCCGAGCCGGGGATCGAGCAGGTGAAAAAGCAGACGGCGAAGATCGTCCCCGTCATCTCCGTCGAGGAGCTGTCCCAGGACGCGGTGCGCCGTGAGCTTGCAATCGTAAAGGTCAATGGCGGTGGCCAGCCTGACAAGGTGATGGCCGTCACCGACATGTACGATGGGACGACGATGGACGCTGGCCCGCGGACGGTGACGGTACAGATCACCGGCGACGAGCAGAAGGTAGATGCGGCGATCGACGCGTTCCGCCAGTTCGGCATCCGAGAGCTGGTTCGGACCGGCCAGGCGGCGCTTGCACGGGGCGAGGAGTGGACCACAGGGGTCGAGGCACGGTCGATCGTCACGGCACCAAGTGCGACCGCAGAGGACGACTGACCGAGACAATGACTGAGGAACTAACAGCAACCGTCTATTACGAGGAGGATGCGAACACAGAGATACTGACGTCGAAGACCATCGCGGTGTTGGGCTATGGCTCGCAGGGCCACGCCCACGCGCAGAATCTACACGACTCGGGGCAGGACGTCATCGTCGGCCTTCGTGAGCAGAGTGCCTCGCGAGAGGCCGCCGTCGAGGCAGGGCTGCGCGTTGGCACACCCCGCGAGGCAGCCGCGGAGGCCGATATCGTGAGTGTGCTGCTGCCCGATACGGTCCAGCCGGCCGTCTACGAGGAGATCAAAGGCGAGCTCGAGCCGGGCGACGTGCTCCAGTTCGCCCACGGATTCAACATCCACTACGGGCAGATCGACCCGCCAGCAGCGATCGACGTGACGATGGTCGCACCCAAGTCACCCGGCCACCTGGTTCGGCGCAACTACGAACGAGACGAGGGGACTCCGGGGCTGCTGGCGGTCCATCAGGACGCCAGTGGCGATGCACAGGCGATCGGGCTCGCCTATGCGGCAGCGATCGGCTGTGCCCGAGCCGGCGTCGTAGAGACGACGTTTCGTGAGGAGACAGAGACGGATCTGTTCGGCGAGCAGGCGGTGCTCTGCGGTGGGGTCACCTCGCTCGTCAAACAGGGGTACGAGACACTGGTCGATGCAGGCTACTCGCCGGAGATGGCGTTTTTCGAGTGTCTGAACGAACTGAAGCTGATCGTCGACCTGATGTACGAGGGTGGGCTCGGCGAGATGTGGCACTCCGTGTCGGACACCGCGGAGTACGGTGGGCTGACCCGCGGCGACCGCGTCGTCGACGAGCATGCCCGTGAGAACATGGAGCAGATCCTAGCCGAGATCCAGGATGGAACCTTCGCCAGCGAGTGGATCAGTGAGAACCAGGCCGGGCGGCCGAGCCACACGCTGTTGACACGAGCCGAGGAGAATCACGAGATCGAGGCGGTCGGCGAGAGTCTCCGAGAGCTGTTCGCCTGGAGCGAGACCCCATCGCCGACAGAGTCGACCAGCGATGATTGAGTGGCAGATCGGTGCGGGCCGGCCGAGCGGGGGCGTATATGTGCGAGCGCGTCGTGAGAGCAACTATGAGTGAGAATACGCTGTACGACAAGGTGTGGGAGCGCCACAAGGTGACAACGCTACCGAACGGCCAGGATCAGCTGTTCATCGGCCTCCATCTCGTCCACGAGGTGACGAGCCCACAGGCGTTCTCGATGCTCGAAGAGCGAGGGATGGACGTAACGTTCCCAGACCAGACGTTCGCGACCACCGATCACATCGCCCCGACGACGCCGAGTGGCCGTGAGCGACCGCTCGAGGACGATGCCGCCGAGAAGATGCTGTCGGCACTCGAGCGGAACGTCGACGAGGCAGGGCTGACCTTCTTCGGGCTGGGTTCTGGCAAACAGGGAATCACCCACGTCGTCGCGCCAGAGCTGGGTCTCTCGCAACCGGGCATGACCGTCGCCTGTGGGGACTCACACACGGCAACCCACGGTGCCTTTGGCGCCATCGGTGTCGGCATCGGCACGTCGCAGATCCGGGACGTGTTTGCCACCGGCTGTATCGCCGCGGACAAACAGCAGGTCCGCCGCATCAACGTCGAGGGGACGCTCGGAGCAGGGGTGTTCGCGAAGGACATCATCCTCCAGATCATCAAAGAGCTCGGTGTGGACGGGGGGGTCGGCCACGTGTACGAGTACGGTGGGCCGACGATCGACCGCCTGGACATGGAGGGTCGGCTTGCGATCTGCAACATGTCGATCGAGGGTGGGGCCCGCGCGGGCTACATCAACCCCGACGAGACGACGTTCGACTATCTTCGATCGCGCGAGTACGCCCCGACCGGCGCCGCGTGGGACGTGGCACTCGAGCACTGGAACGCCATCAGCAGCGATGCCGATGCTAGATACGACGACGAGGTGACGATCGACGTCGACGATATTGCGCCGCTGGTGACCTGGGGGATCAACCCCGGGCAGGTCGTCGAGATCACAGAACCGGTACCTGACAGCGCCGAGATGACGGCTCGAACCGAGCGGGAGGCGGCCGAGCAGGCCTACTCACACATGGACGTCGAACCAGGCCAGACGATGGAGGGCTATCCGGTCGACGTGGCCTTCCTGGGGACCTGCACGAACGGTCGGGTGACGGACTTCCGCGAGGCAGCGGCGATCCTCCAGGGGAGATCCGTCGCAGAGAGCGTCCGGGCGCTCGCGGTGCCGGGGAGCCAGACGGTCAAAACCCGCTGTGAGGCCGAGGGGCTGGACAAGACGTTCATCGACGCCGGCTTCGAGTGGCGCGAGGCGGGCTGTTCGATGTGCCTGGCGATGAACGGTGACGAGCTCGAGGGAGAGGAAGTCTGTGCCTCCTCGTCGAACCGGAACTTCGTCGGCCGACAGGGCTCGAAGGAGGGCCGGACGGTGCTGATGAGCCCGGCAATGGTCGCCGCCGCCGCGGTACGAGGGTCGCTGACCGACGTCCGTCGGATGGATCGTGGAGAGCCCGTCCAACAGGACGCCGACGTGACCGGCGAGGAGGCGGCCGACTGATGAGCGAACAACGCATCGCGCAGGTCGGCGGCACGGCGGTGCCGATCCCCGGTGACGACGTCGACACGGACCAGATACTGCCCGCTAGATTTCTCAAAGAGGTGACCTTCGAGCGAATGAACGAGTATCTGTTCTACGATGCGCGGCGAGACGAGGACGGTGCCCTGGGCGCGCACCCGATCGACAGCTACGAGGGCGCCTCGATCGCCGTGGTGAACTCGAACTTCGGCTGTGGCTCGTCGCGAGAGCACGCCCCACAGGCGATGATGCGGTGGGGGATCGACGGGATCGTCGGTGAGTCCTATGCCGAGATATTCAGAGACAACTGCAAGTCGCTGGGCATCCCGGCGGTGACCACGGACCACGAGGCCGTCGAGGCGCTCCAGCGCTGGATCGAGCAGCATCCGACGGGCGAGGTGCACATCGACGTTCGAGAGGCGACCGTCGAGTACGGGGAGACGACCCTCGACGTCGAGATCGACCACGCGATGCGCGAGGCGTTGCTCGACGGAATCTGGGACACGACACAGCTGATGTACTCGAATCTGAGCAAGGTCGAGCGCACAGCCACGAACCTGCCGTACGTCGGTGGGTTCGACTCTGCAGATTAGGTCGGCGGACCCCTACCGACATCCTCTTTTCAGGGGGCTGCTCAGCGTGGGCTATGACACACGACGTGGTCGTTATTCCAGGAGACGGCATCGGCCAGGAGGTCGTACCGGCCGCGATTCGGGTGCTGGAGTCCCTCGAGAATCTCGCGCTTCGATTCGAGTATCACGACGCGGGGGATGCGACCCACGAGCAGACGGGAGCGGCGCTCCCCGAATCCACCTACAGCGCCGCCGCCGGGGCCGACGCCACGCTGTTTGGGGCGGCCGGCGAGAGCGCGGCGGACGTGATCCTGCCGCTGCGAGAGGCGGTCGACTCGTTCGCGAACGTGCGGCCGGTACGGGGGCACGCTGGGGTCGACGCGTTGCGTCCGGAGACGGATCTCGTGTTCATCCGAGAGAACACCGAAGGCGTGTACGCGGGCATCGAGGACGAGATCAGCGACGGCGTCACGACGCTGACGCGTGTCGTCACCACGGAGGCGTGCCGCCGTATCGCGACGTTCGGCTACGAGTATGCGACCGCCAACGGGTTCGACCGGGTGACCATCGCGCACAAGGCGAACGTGATGCGGGTGACCGACGGTCGATTTCTGGAGACGTGCCGGGCGGTCGCGGCAGAGCGCGAGCTGTCCGTCGATGACGCCCTGATGGACGCATTGGCGATGCACCTTCTGCTTCGGCCGAGCGAGTATGGGGTGATCCTTGCGCCGAATCTCGCCGGGGACGTGCTCTCCGATCTCGCGGCCGGGCTCGTCGGCGGCCTCGGGCTCCTGCCGAGCGCGAACATCGGGCGGGAGAACGGCCTGTTCGAGCCGGTTCACGGCTCGGCGCCGGATATCGCGGGCGATGGGGTTGCCAACCCCGCTGCGACGGTGCTCTCGGCGGCGATGCTGCTGGAGCATCTCGGCTACGGCCAGGCGGCCGCTGCGGTCACGACTGGCGTCGAAGAGACGCTCGTCGACGGCCCGACCACCCCGGACCTTGGCGGAACGGCGACGACGGCTGAGGTGACAGACGCGATCATCGGCCGGCTCTGAGCGGCACCGCTACAGGGACGACCGAGCCACGGACGCGCGTCGGCCGAACGCTGAGAGAGACCGATGGGCCGGGTAGACAGAATGCCTCCGTCCTGTCGAGCCCCGGTGGGTGCGGGCCAGCGGCACCCAACAGTCTGATAATCCAACTCTCGGTTGGTGTTGCTGGTCGCCCCGATGAGCGCACTACGATACGTCGGCCTCGTTTTGATCGCGGCATCACTCCTGAGCACCGCCGGCACGAGCACGGTGGTGATTGCGGCGGAACAGACCGTGCTGGACCCCGACTACGTGACCGACCGGCTAGACCGAGAGGGAGCGTACGACCCACTCGGCGAGGCGGTGGCAGCGGATATCGTGCCCAGCGGGACGGCGGCCGAGGGTCTGCCTGTCGGGCGCTCGGAGGTTGCCGATACGGCAATCAGCGACAGCTACGTCGAGTCACAGGCCAACACGAACATTCGCCGGTTCTACGAGTATCTCCACGGGGAGCGAGCCAAGCTGCTGCTCGAGGTCGAGACGAGACCGCTCAAACAGAACATTACGGCTCGAGTCGAGACGCGTGTGGGCTCCCAGGAGCCCCACGAGCTCTTGGCCACCGGAGCCGCGGCACAGAGTGAAGGCGCGCTCGATACCGTCGAGCCCGCGCTCATCGAGCAGCTCGATGCCGGCCCGGACTCGTACGATTCCGCACAGCGACAGTTTCGGACGGACATTCGTGATCGGATCGTCGCGCGACTCGTCGAGGAAGCCTTCAACTCCTCGTCGAACGATCGCCTGCTAGCGCTCGTGATCGATTCGTACAATCCGCGTGCGTACACGGCAGCCGAAAAACAGCGAGAGGTCGAGCAGAGAGCGGTCGAGATACGGCGGGCGTTGGAGAGGCAGCTCCGAGAGGATCGAGGAGCCGAGATCGACGAGGAGCTAGAACGACAGCTCGCGGAGCTGAGCCAGCAGGTCACGACACAGGACCCGAGCCAGGTCGATGTCCCCGCCCCGCTCGCAGAACCAGCCGTCGACCTGCAGAGTGCGGTCGTCCGCGGGGTGACCGGGGAGTACGCGTACGAGGAGTACAGAGAGGAGGCACTGATGGCGAGAGACGAGCTTGCCGCCGGCGGCGGCGAGCTGGCAAGGGGGCAGCTCGAGTCGGTGCCCGACCAGATTGTCCTGGGCGACCGGCTCGACTTACAGCAACGACAGACCCTCCAGACGGCCGCGAAGGGCGTCGGCTGGCTCGACAGGCTCGCGATCGTCCTCCCACTGGTATCCTTGCTGTTGATGGGGCTGCTATACCGGCTTTCGGCTTCCGAACAGTCCGCAGCTGCAATGACGGGTGGCACGCTGGCGATCGCGGGTGGGGCCATCGTCGCTGGCGCACAAATCCTCTCTGGACGGATAGCGGGCCAGCTCCCGGCCGGCGAGCTGTCGGTGATCGCGCTGGCGCTCCTCGAAGGGTTCCTCAGCACGCTCCGGACGGGGGGAGTCGCGCTTGTGTTGACGGGCGTGACGCTGCTTATCCTCGCACTCGCGCTACGGTACGAGTTGCCGGCGCCCTACGGGCCCTGACGTGACCGACTGCAGGCGGAGTCTATGGACCATCGCGACGGAGAGCCCGGTCTCAGACGAGCCTGGGCGAGGAGCTGAGAGCGGGCGGGACGCCAGCTCTCGATATGAGAGACCGACGAGAGAGTCGTGCGCTGGGTCAGTTCAGGTAGCCAAGCTCACGCAGCTGCTCGGCGATCTCGGCGAATTCGGCCTCCGTCAGCTCTCCCTGGCGCTGATGCTGGACCACGATCGACCGAAGCAGGAATCGGACGAGATCCGACGTCGAGGAGAACGATGTGCCCTCGATCGTCTCTTCGATCCGCTGAGCCAGATCCTTGGGGATGGAGACCGTCGTGTAGTCGGTCATGGGGTCGATGGGGCTGGCCTGGCGAAAGAGATTCCGCCACCCGGAGCGGGCCGCACCACGAGAGCGCCGATCGCAGATTGCTACCGACGGCCCTCAGTGCGTATCTATCACCCACCCGACGATCGATCGAACCGAGGACAGATCGAGTCTCTCAGGTCTCCTCCGAGCGCTCCTCGTCGGTGGCGGTAAGATCTCCCCCGTCGGTCCGCTCTGGGCTCTGCGGTGCTTCCCCATCGAGCTTGCCTCCATCCAGATCCAGCGGCGACGACTCGCCGGGCGCCCCCGAGCCATCTCCGCCTCCGGTCGGCGACTGCTCGTTGGGAAGCTGGTTCGCCAGCCGCTCGAGCCGTCGTGTCTGCTCTCTGTTGCTCGTGATCAGCACGTCCGATAACACGCCGAACATCAGCAGCTGAACGCCGAGGATCAGCCCGCTCGCTGCCACGATCGCCAACGCCTCGTGTGAGACCGGCGGTTCACGCAGAAACCACTCGTAGCCGACGTAGCCCGCGACGGAGAGTCCTGCCAGTAAGGCGAGGCTACCGATGCTGCCGAAGTAGAACAGCGGGTTGTTTGTCTTGGCGAGCCGGAACAGCGCCAGGTAGATTCGTGCACCATCAGTGAGCGGATGCAGGTTCGTCTCCGAGCCCGTCGGTCGCGCCCGGTACGACACACCCACCACCTCCGTCGGAACCCCCTGTTTGACACACCCGACGGCCATTTCGGTCTCGACGCCGAATCCATCGGCTCTGAGCCCGAGTTGCTCGAACGACTCCGTGGTGAACGCCCGATACCCGGAGAGAATATCGCCGAACTGGCGGCCGTGGATGAACCCGAAGGCTCGATTCACCAGCCGATTGCCAGCCCGATTCAATCGTGGCATCGCGGCGTCGGACATGTCGAAAAATCGATCTCCGATGACGTGTCGGGCCCGTTCCGCGAGGATGGGCTCGACCATCCTGTTGGCGTCGCCTGGCTCGTAGGTGCCGTCGCCATCGGCCATCAGCACGACCGGTCGATCGATGGCCGCGACCCCCTCACGGATGGCCTGGCCCTTGCCACTGCCTGACTGTGTCATCACCGTCGCACCCGCGCTGCGCGCCCGCTCGCGCGTCCCGTCGGTCGAGCCCCCGTCAACCACCAGTATCTCGGGGTAGCCCTGGGCTCGGAACCCCTCGACCACACCACCGATCGTCGAGACCTCGTTTAGGGTCGGGAGCAGCACACAGACGTCTGCGCGATGCGGCATAGACCGACAGTCTCCGCCGTGGGTCAAAAAAGGCTACTACGGCGTCGAGGCCGTGCTCGCTCCCGTGTCATCACCACACGAGATGGTCGCGTGAGCTTGCCCAGGCTGGATATTGAC
>ERZ1034517.52-NODE-52-length-33473-cov-7.726854_pt1 | contig 33473 bp, 33 predicted proteins | sample MGYA00520599_ERZ1034517 | MGnify/ENA primary metagenome ERZ1034517 (study PRJEB33760, sample SAMEA4777701) | hypersaline lake metagenome | biome: hypersaline environment; feature: brines | place: Spain | collected 2012-08 | depth 0 m ...
GACCGGCTCGACCGCACTACTCAGCCGCGCGCTGAGCTCGGGTGGTGGGTCATCGGTCACTCCCACCTCGACGACCACGCCGGTTACCGGTCGGTCGATCACGCCGTCGGCCTGGCGGAACTCGACGCTCAGCAGCCTCGCCGCCCGCTGATCGTCGATGACGTCTTCGATGGCGGCGGTCATCTGGCGCTCGGTCGCCGTGGTCTCCATCGTCGCGACCGTCGTCGCCACCAGGACGCTCGAGACGACGACCGTCGCCACAACCAGCACCATCGCTCGCAACAGCGTCGCGCGGCGAGCATCGCTCAGCCGGAACCACTGACGCGGCTGGTAGTCCTGGGCGACCAGCACGCCCAGTGCGGTGAGGTTGATCGCCAGCAGATTGACCACCACCAGCGCCCCCGCGCCGAGGATGGCCGCAGGCTGACCGTAGGCGATTCCGATCCCGACGACGCCGATCGGTGGGATTAGCGCCGCGGCGATCATGACACCGACCAGCGCCGTCGAGATGCCGCTGGTCAGACTGATCGCGCCGGCGGCCCCCGCTCCGAGCGCGACCGCCAGCGAGAGCACGTCCGGGCGTGACCGGCTGGCGAACTGGCCGATCGTCGAGAGATCCGTCCCCGGTGGGATCAGCCCGGCGTACCGCACACCGCCGGCCATCGCTGTCGCGGCGACCACCGCGATGAGGAACCCCGAGAGCTGTCGAAACAGCCCTCTTCGAAACAGGTCCTCCTCGTCGAGGACGGTCCCGACGCTGGTGGCCATGGCGGGCCCGATCAGCGGGGCGATCACCATCGAGCCCACGACGACCGCCGCGGCGTCGGTCAGGATCCCGGCGACGGCGACGATCGCGCTGATCGCCGTCAGCGCGACGAACGTGCCCGACTCGCCCAGCAGCGCCCCGACGGTATCCGAGAGCTCCTCGCGGGCGAGCTTCTCGGGGTCCTCGTCGGCATCGGCCGCGAATGACTCACGGAGTGCCTCGGTTCGTGGCGAGATGACCGACGCCAGATCCGAGACGACCGTGAAGTTCCGCTCGTCGACGCCGGCCGCGCGCAGCGTCTCGAGCAGTTCCTCGACGGCCCCCGTCGGCACCGGGACGATCACCAGCTGCGTGTCTGCCGTCTCGGGCCCGGCGGCGACCACGTACTCGGCCCCGAACCGATCGATGGCTGTGGTAGCGGCCTCGACACGCGGTGCCGAGACGGCGATCTGGACGAGGCGCACAGCCGGCGTTCTCCAGGCGCTGGATTAACGATTGTGTCCCCGGCCGCTCAGACGACACGATTGCGCAGGGACTCGCCTGCCTCGAGCCGCTCGACGTTCTCCGCGACGAGGTCGGCCAGCCGCTCGTAGTACGCGGGGGTGCTCCCGGCGTTGTGTGGTGTGATCAGGACGTTCTCGAACCGCCAGAGCGGGTGCTCGGGCGGTAGCGGCTCGGGGTCGGTGACGTCTAGGGCGGCCCCGCCGATCCGGTTGCGACGCAACGCATCGACCAGCGCGTCGGTGTCGACGACCGGCCCACGGGCGACGTTGACGAGCACGACCTCGTCGGACATGGTCGTGAACGCCTCGCGATCGACGAGCCCGCGTGTCTCGTCGGTCAGCGGGCAGGCCAGTACGAGATAGTCCGCCCGGGCCAGGACGCCGTCGAGCTCCTCGGGACCGTACACCTCCTCGGCCCCGCCGGCCTCGGGATGCTGGCGCACGCCGACTGTGTGGACACCGAACGGGGCCAGCCGGTCGACGACCGCCCCTCCGATGGCACCGAGCCCGACGACGGCGACGGTCGAGCCCTTCAGCTCGCCGGCTGGGTAGCTCTGCCAGGAGCGCTGGGCCGCCTGTCGACGGCCGACGTGAAATCGCCGCGAGAACGACAGCATCGCACCCAGCACGTGCTCGGCGACGTTTGGTGCGTGGACGCCGACGGCGTTGGTCACCGCGATCGACCGGCGCTCGAATGCCTCCAACGGGAGGTGTGAGTGGCCGGCGTAGGCGCCGGCGAACAGCTCGACAGCCGTCTCTGCTGGAAGTGTCGCCTCCGAGAGTCGAGGGCCGGTCACGACCCGCGCGGTCGGGACCAGGTCGGCCTCCTCGGCGGGTGTCCTCGCCAGGGTGACGCTGAGGTCGGTCCGCTCGCGCAGTGCCGCGGCGTAACGCTCGACCGGCAGGCCGTGGACCCCCTCGCGCAACACGACGACGCCCCCACCGGGCTGCCCTGAATCCATGACGGCCTCACGCCCCCGTGGTACATATCCCTACGGCGAACGGGCCCCTCCGGGAGATGCTCCGTCAGGCCGGCTCGGCCGGCGAGGGACGATTTCCGATCAGGAGCAACAACACGGCCGTCCCGATGAGCAGGCTCAGCACGAGCCTGCTCTGCACCCCCGACTGCGAGAGCGTCTGCAGGCCGAACGTGGCCGTGATCACCGCGAAGCCGCCGGCGGTCCAGCGCGCATCCTGGGCGAGTGCGACGGTGGTGGCCCACCAGGCCAGCGCCAGCAGTGCCAGCCCGATGGTCGTCCCGATCGGTAGCCCCACGACGGAGAGCCCGGAGCCCACCCAGACGAGCACGACCAGCCCGGCGATCGGGTAGCCGACGATCGCCAGATGGCCCGTGAGACGGTTCAACATATCAAAGATGAGCAGCCGACGGCGGATGCGTTCGGCCCGCCATACTGTCGTGGTATGGCGTGAGTCAGCATCTCAGACCGGGCGGCGACCGGACGATTCAGGTAGCCTGGCTAAATCTCGCCGGACGTGACGACCTTGCATGAGCGGCGCCCACAGATCGGGTATCCAGGGCGCATGCTGGTGAGTCTGGCCGTGGCCTGGACGATGGTCCAGGGTGGCCGATTTCTGCTCTCGCCGCTGTTGCCCGAGATCATCGAGTCACTGTCGCTGACGCCGGCGACGGCCGGGCTCGCGCTCGGGGCCTTTCAGATGGTCTATGCGATCACACAGTATCCCAGCGGCCGGCTCTCGGACGTCTCCGGGCGAGCGGTGGTGGTGATACCAGGGCTGGTCGTGTTGGTCGGGGCATTCCTCGTCTTGACCGCGACGACGACCGTCCTGAGCTTCCTGCTCGCGATGGGGCTGCTCGGCGTGGGGAAGGGCCTGTTCGCCAGCCCATCACGCGCGCTGGTGTCGGATCTGTTCGTCGAGAATCGCGGCCGAGCACTGGGGATCTACACCGCCGGCACCGACCTCGGGGGGCTGGTGGCAGCCGGGCTCTCGCTTGCCGTGGTGGGTGGTGGGCTGGGACTGCTCGGGACGGGCGCAGTCGGCACACGGGCAGTTGAGCTGGGCTGGCGGTTCCCGTTCGCGCTCGTCGCGGTCGCGCTGGTCGGCGTGACGATCCTGTTCGGGCTCTGGTCGCGCGAGCCGCTGGGGCTCGAACGACCGACGGGTGGGCTCCTCGCGACCGGACGGCGCCTGCTGGGCACCGCCGAACAGCGCGAGACACTGATCGCCTACGGACTGTTCTACTTCGTCGTCGGCGCCTGGATCAACTTCCTGCCGACCTATCTCGCCGACGGCCGTGGCCTGCCGGCACCGGTGCCCCAGCTACTGTTCGCGGTCGTGTTCACCGTCGGCGTCGCGGTCAAACCGGCTGCCGGCGCCATCTCCGACCGCGTGCCGCGACGACTGGTCGCCGTGGTGGGCCTGCTCTGTGCGGTGCTCTCGTTGGTCGTCGTCACGTTCGCCCAGACGCTGGCCGGGCTCACGGTGGCGATCGCCATCTTCGCCGTCGGTTACAAGACACAGTTTCCCATCGTCGATGCGCTGGTGATGGATGCGGCGCCGAACGCCAACACCGGGGGGGATGTCGGCGCGGCGCGGGCGCTGTTCCTGGGTGTGGGGGCGCTCGGGCCGGTGTACATGGGCGCCGTCGCGACGGTCGCCTCCTACGAGCTGGCGATGGCCGGCCTCGTGGCGAGCTTGCTGGTCGCGGCCGGCGTCCTCGCCTGGGGTCTCAGACGGTAGCCGCCGTTCAGAACCCGCTCAGATCCGTCTGTGTCGCGGCGGGCGTCGACCCACCGTGATTGCGTGCGATCCGCTGAGCGCTGTTGGGCCCGCCCGAGAGCGACGCCCGCCGGGCGATCTCCGGGTCGGCCAGCCGCGCGGCCGCGGCCGGCTTCACCTGCTCGTAGCGCCGCCAGAACCGCTCTTTGGCCGCCTCGTACTCGACGACCGGGCGTGGATAATCAGCCGATGAGCCTTCGCCGATCTGGACACCACACTCGGCCTGGACCGCCGGGGGCGTCTTCTCGGGCCGGGGCAGATGAGCGGCGGGCAGCCCCTCGAGCTCTGGCACCCACCGGCGGATCCACTCACCCTCGGGATCCTGGTCTCGGACCTGCTTGCGCGGGTTGTACAGCCGGAGGCTGGGCTTGCCCACCAGCCCCGCCTGTGACTGCCACTGGGTGTAGTTGATCGCCGCATCCGAGTCGATGAGGTGGTGATGATACCAATCTGCGCCGAGCCGCCAGGGCTGCTGGAGCAGGTGGGCGTACGCGCTCGCCGCCATCGCCCGCATCCGGAAGTTCAGCCAGCCGGTCCCGCTGAGACAGCGCATCGCCGCATCGACCATCGGGTAGCCCGTCCGGCCCTCCTTCCAGGCCGTCACCAGCTCGGCATCGTGACGGTCGCGATTGAACCCTTTCAGCTCGGGGTTGACCGCCTCGTCGAGCCAGCCTGCCCAGTCCTCGAGCTTCTGATTGTAGTGGCGATTCCAGAACAGCCGCGAGGTGAACATGCTGAGCCCCCGGCCGCCATCCGAGACCTCGTGGGCGCGCTGATAGACCTCCCTGGTCGAGAGACAGCCAAAGCGCAGATACGCCGACATGCCGCTGCAGCCATCACGTGCGTCCAGGGGTGAGGAGATGTTCCCGGGATACTCGTCGAGCTGCGTGACGAACGTCTCGAGCCGCTCGCGACCCGCCGACCGGCCGCCGGTCGGGACCATCCTCTTGGCAGATTCGGTGCCGTAACGCCCCTCGACGGCCTCGATGCTGGTCCCACCCGCCAGCTGCGTGATCGCCGTCGTCTCCAGTTCGGGCTCGTAGAGGTCGCCCTCGAACCACTCCTGGACGTGATCTCGCCAGCCACGTCGCGTCTGCTCGACCCCGCGTCGAAGCCCGTCCCCCGAGACGAATCGCACGCCTAGCTCCGAGGCTCGCTCGTCACGCGCGGCCCCATACCGCCCCGTCGGCGTCTGAGAGGCAAAGACGCTCCAGCCGGCCTCGAGACAGCGCTCGAGGATGGTCAACGGGTCACCGTGTCCGTAGGTCAGCCCGCCACCGGCCGTGGCGTACTGCTCGTCGAGGTCGGCCAGTGACTCGTGGAGAAATCGGATCCGGGCATCACAGGCCAGGCCATCCTCGCCGTAGAACCCAGGGTCGAACACGAACAGCGGCACCACGATATCGGCATGACGGGATGCGGCCGTCAGTGCCGGCGGGTCGACGATGCGGAGATCCTCGCGATGCCAGACGATGGCGCCGGTCACCGGCGTCTCGACGGGCCGGTCCGAGACGGCGGCAAGTCGCTCGTCGGGCGAGGGGATCGTCGCCGGCATTACGGCCGTTGGCCGGCGATTGTTCATATTCATCAAAGGGCTCCGGCAGACAAAAGCCGTTGTGCCTGCCTGCCGGGGAGCGCGCCCTCGTCGTTCGAATGGGCCATCCACGGTCTCGCTCCGGTTGCTTTCGGTGTCTCTCACACGGGGGCGGGTCGGGTGCGCATACACTACAATGGGCTGATACGTCTGCCGGATGCACGTCAAGTTCCCCGTCAGGAGGGCGCTCGCCGGGCGTACCTGGTAGAGAGCCGACACGCGTCCTGACAACAATACTATATGTATAAACTATCATGGTAATTGTTATACCACCTCCCCGAGCTTGGAAGCTGAGTCAACATGAAGGGAGAAAACGTCAGCCGGCGTACGTATATCAAGGGAGTGACAGCAGGCTCGCTCGCCGCGATTTCGGGCCTGGCAGGCTGCATGAGCGATGGGGGCGGCACCACGGGTGAGTCGGGCCAGCAGACACTCACGCTGCAGGCCAACTCCCCGGCAGCAGAGGGGTCGGTCCACGGTGACGCGGCGGCGATGGTCGGCGATATCGTGACTGACGTGACCGGCGGCGCGATCGAGGTCGAGGCGTTCCGCAACTCCGAACTTGGCGGCCAGGCCCAGTCGGTCCAGGACGTCGCCTCGGGGGCGCTGGACATCTACGTCATCCCGTATGCACTGACGGCGATCATCGACCAGCAGGAGGCCCAGGTGTTCGACGCGCCCTACATGTACGATCCGGAGAACCCCTACGAGGACATCTATGCGAAGACCGACCCGCAGGACTCGGAGGCTGCCCGACAGGTCATCGACAACCTGGCAGAACAGGCCGGAGTCCGCTCGTTGGGTGCCGTCGCACAGGGGACCCGGCGGGTCACCCTGAACGTGCCCGAGGGCACGGAGCCACCGCAGAACCCCGACGAGCTGTCGAACTACACGATGCGGGCGGTGCCGATCTCGATGTACGCGGAGGCGTTGAACGGGCTGGGCGCACAGACGACGAACATCGACTTCTCCGAGGTGCCACAGGCGCTGGCCACGGGCAGCGTCGACGGCCAGGAGAACCCGTACAATATCATCCGGTCGTCGAACATCTACGAGGAACAGACCCACGTCATCGAGACCGACCACATGCACGTGCCGCTGGCGATCCTCATGAATGAGGACGTGTTCACGGGGCTCACCGAGGGTCAACAGCAGGCGTTCTACGATGCGGTCCGGGAGATTCAGCCGATGGCGACCGAGATCCTCGAGTCGAATCTCGAGAACACCAAACAGCTGTTCCGTGATGCTGGGGTCACCATCGTCCCGCCATCGGAGATCGACTACGACGCCTACCGGTCTGCGACACGAGCCAACATCAGAGCGCAGTTCCCGGAGCTCATCGGCACCGTCGAGTCGTTGGCCTACGACGACTACAGCGCCTGAGCTGACCGAAGCGTCACACCAGTCGCATGTTGACCCGCCTCGACGCTGGTCTGGACCGCCTTTCACGCCTGGCCTATGGCTCCGCAGCGGTCGCGCTGTTGGCGATTCTCGGGCTAATGTTGCTCCGTATCGCATCACGGAATCTGGGGTGGGGACTAAACGGGCTGCAGCTGTACGCTCAGGCGCTCGGCGTGTGGATGGTGTTCATCGTCGCGGGGGCGCTCGGGTGGGAGCAGCGGCATATCGAGATCGACTATCTCTCGTCTCGGCTGCCTGAACGTGCTGCTCGGGCGCATTCGCTCCTCGTGGCGGTGGTGAACATCTGTCTCTGTGTGTTTCTCGTCTTAGGGTCGTTGCTGGCCGCCCAGCAGTACTGGCGGGGCACCTCGCCGTCGGTCGGCATCCCACTACCACTTTATTTCATCCCGGTGGGGCTAGGAGTCACGATGCTGATGATCGTCTACCTCCGGAGGATGCTCCCGTGATGTTGCGCGCAGTCGGGGGGCCGACATAGATGGAGCTGCTCGGTATCAATGCGGGGCTGCTGACCATCCTCGTGTTCGTGCTGCTGGCGCTGTTTCGCGTGCCGGTGTTCATCGCCTTGGCGCTGCCCTCGACGACGTACGTCCTGCTCTCTGGCCGGCCGCTGCTGTTCGCCGCCAACCGCATGGTGCGGACCGTCGATTCGTTCACACTGCTAGCGATCCCGCTGTTCATTTACGTTGGCTCGCTGATGAACCATGGGCAGATTACCCAGAAGATATTCGCCTTCGCCGACGACGTCGTCGGTCACTATACGGGCGGACTCGCCCAGATGAACATCGTCACGAGCCTGGTGTTTTCGGGCATCTCGGGCTCGGCGCTGGCCGACATCGGTGGTGTGGGACGGGTCCTGATCCAGACAATGACGGAGAACGACTACGACGAGGGGTTCTCGGCGGCGTTGACGAGCGCCTCGGCGACCATAGGCCCGATATTCCCGCCCTCGATCCCGCTGATCCTGTTTGGCATCATCGCACAGGTGTCGGTGTTACAGCTGCTCGTCGCCGGGGCGGCACCGGCGATTCTTACAACGGGGCTCTTGATACTCTGGACCGGCTACATCGCCAGGCGGCGGGGGCTTCCGAGCAACAGTGAGCGAGCGACGTTCAGCCAGCTGCGTCGGTCCCTGCTTGTCGCCTCCCCGGCGCTGTTGACCCCCGTCGTGCTGATCGCGGGGATGCTCGGAGGCTACTTCACCCCGACCGAGGCAGCCGCAATCACGGTCGCGTACATCCTCATCATCAACGCGGTGGTATACAAGGTACTCAACCTGCGGTACATGTGGAACGCGGCGATCGAGACCGCTCGGACGACGGGCTCGATCGTGCTCATTCTCGCTGCCGCCGCCGTCTTCAGTTTCGTCCTCTCCGTGGAGGGGATCGACAGCGTGTTTGCCGAGTTCATATTCTCGCTCAGCACGAACCCTCTGGTCGTCCTACTGTTAGTGAACATCCTGCTGTTGTTCATCGGGCTGTTTCTGGACCCGCTTGCCGCACTGGTCATGATGACGCCGATCGTTTTCCCGGTGCTCTTCGAGATCGGCGTCGACCCCGTCCAGATCGGCATCATCATGGTGTTCAACCTGATGCTCGGGCTGTTGACGCCACCGCTGGGGCTCTCGGTGTATCTCTCAGCTGATATCGCGGACGTCCCTGTCGGCCGGGTCTTTGGAGAGACGCGTTCGTACTATCTGATCATGTTACTCGCGTTGCTGATCATCACCTTCGTGCCGGTGGTCAGCCTGGGTGTCGTCGACATGTTCCTGCGTTGATCGCTTCAGCGGGGCCACTCTTTTAGAGCGGTGTTGCCTGCCCGTCGATGTCGGTGTACGTGTGCCGGCCCGGGCCACTCGTCTCTCTGGTGATCACCTTGGCGAACGTCGATCGATCCAGCTCGCTGATGTCAGGGTAGTCGATCTCGAGGAGGTTGCCCGTCGGATCCTGAATGTACATCTGCGCTGTCCCGTTAAAATCGAACACTTGAGGCTCCGACCCATCCTTGCCGACCGTGGTGAACAGCTCTCGCTCCTCGGCGACCCGGTAGACCTGTTCGAAATCCGCGACGTGGATGCCGAAGTGGGCGAACTTGACGGCCTCGATCGGTTGGGCAGGGTCGTTCCAGAGGTGGAGCTGGACGGGACCGATTCGCATCATCTGAATCTTGATATCCTCGTCGGCGACGAAATCCTCCTGACGTCCGAGATGCGGTGTCGCCAGGCGCTCACAGCCAAGGACGGACTCGTAGAATGCCGCTGACTCCTCGATGTCTCGGGCGACATAACTGACGTGCGTCAACTGTGGGTCGTGGTCTGGTTGAGTGCTCATGCCCTGCGATGCACGCTAGACGACATCTAATTGTCGACCCGCGGCCGGCAGCCGACCAGCTGCCGGCCAAGGTCCATATCGCTCGATTCCTGATATGCTGGCGTCCACGGATGTACGACGATATTCTGCTCCCCACCGACGGGAGCCTCGGTGCGAGCATGGCGATGGAACAGGCAGCCGAGCTCGCCAAGATGGCGAACGCTCGCGTCCACGTCCTGTTCGTCGCCGACAGCGAGAACGCCTCCTCACACTACGTCGCCAGCGACACCGGGACCGGCCGGACCGGGATGGTGACCCAGGAGAGCGTCGAGGTGCAGACCGGGCTCACCGAGATCCATTCGGGCGCCATGGAGGCGCTCGAGGAGCGTGGGAAGCAGGTCGTCGCTGACGTCACGAGCCGCCTGCAGGCCCGTGGTATCGAGGCCGAGGCAGCGGTGCTCGACGGGGTTCCGTACGAGACGATCATCCACTTTGCCGCGACCGTCGGTGCCGACGTGATCGTGATGGCGACGCAGGGCAACAGCGGCATCGAGCGCCGCCTGATGGGAAGTGTGACCGAACGGGTCGTCCGGAGTGCTGCCACGCCGGTGTTGACCGTTGGCCCACCGGATCTCTAGCCGTGAGGGCGTCGCACGGAGAGGCGTGAGTGCTCAGTGGCTATCGAGAAATCGCTCGCCGAGATACGCCCCCGACAGCGCCAGGATCACGCCGCCGATCCCATAGCCCAGCGCGATCACGAATCCCACGCCCAGCAGCGAGAGCAGCAGGTTGTCGAGCACGAACCCGATCGAGGCGATGAGAAACGCCGCGATCGCCGGCTCGATGTACGTCTTCCCGGGGCTCGCCCAGCCCGTCAGCAGCCCGATCAGCAGGTAGGCCGGGAGCCCGACCAGCAGGCCGATCCCCGTCAGCCAGCCACCAACCTGGAGCAAGACGCCGATGACGATCGCTGCGGTCACCCACTCGACGCTGATCAGTCGCGATGCGCTCATGAACACAGTTGGGTCCTGGTCTTCCTAACGCTTTCTTTCGGCCGTCAGGGAGCACTCGACGATCCAAAGACGCCGCTATGTGAGCTGGTCGGTGACCGACCGTAGCAGCCCATCGAGGATCTCCGGCGTCGTCGGGTGGTAGGCACGATCCGGGATGTCACGGGCGTCGAGCTCCATCTCGACGGCCATCTGCATCGACTTGGCCATCACGTCGGCGTGGTAGTGCAGCCCCTGATAGCCCAGGACGGTCCCGTCGGGGGCGGCCACCAGCCGTGCGAGCCCGGCGGGGGCGTCCTTGGTCTTGAACACGCCGTCGTCGGCCGCCGCACGCGTGGCGACGACCGGCTCGAGGCCCGCCTCGCGTGCCGAATCAGCCGTATGCCCCACGCGGGCGAACGGGTAGGTCCCGAGCCCGCTGAACACCATCTCGTGGTGGACGTTCGTGTACGGCTGGGGCGCCTCGCCACGTTCGAGCCCGAGGATATTCTCCGCGGCCTGGTGGGCCTGCTCCTTGGCGACGTGGAGGATCGGCTCCTTGCCGTTGGCGTCGCCGACGACGAACACGGCCTCGTTGTCCTGGGCCTGCATCGTCGCATCCACCCAGCCCCGCGAGCTGTCCATCCCGGCGTTCTCGAGTGCGAGCCCGTCGAGCTGTGGTCGTCGGCCCGTGAAACAGAACAGCTGGTCGGCCACGATGGTCGAGCCGTCGGTCAGCGTCAGCGCCACCCCATCGTCGGTCTGCTCGAGTGACTCCTCGTAGACGTTCGTCCGGATGTCGATGCCGAACTGCTCGCGATAGATCTCCAGTAGCGCGTCACCGAACGCGGCGTCGGCCCGGTCGAGCGGCCGCTCGTCGTGTTCGATGACGGTCAGCTCCATGCCACAGGCCTCGGTCAGGTACGGCGCCATCTCCATGCCGACCGCCCCGAACCCCATGACGATCCCCGTGGCCGGTAGGCTGGTGGCATCCAACAGCTCCCGGCTGGTCATGTACTCGACCGTCTCGATGCCCGGTGTCGCAGGGACGTTGACCGTCGACCCCGTCGCGATGACGATGTAGTCCGCCGGGATCCGTTCGCCATCGACCACGAGCGTCTCCTCGTCGGCGAACGAGGCCTGCCCTTCGAGCAGTCTGACCCCCGATTCCTCGGCCAGCGCCTCGACCGCGGCACCGCGATGCTCGGCGAACGCCTGGACGTGCTCGTCTTTGGTCTCGACGACCGTCTCGAGATCGACCGTCGGATCACCCTCGAGCCGGTGGTCGTGGGTCACGCCGAACCGGTGTGCGCCGGCCGAGAGCACCTCCTTCGATGGCATACACCCCCTGAGAATGCAGAGCCCGCCGGGCTCGCCGTCGTCGATCAGCGTCAGCTCCACCCCCTTCTCGGCCCGTAATCGCTCGGCGGCCGCGACACCCGCACTGCCGTACGCACCCACGACTGCGACGTGTATGTTCATGGAGACTTTAGTGGTTCACGCTGCATAACAGGTCCGTCTCGGGTAGCTTGCCGGTTTCAAACCCCCGCCAGCCAGAGCTGCGCGAGGATGCCCAGCCCCAAAGCCACACTCGCTCCCCCGGTGAGCACTCTGAGTCGGCCGTCTGAGCCGAGGGTTCGGCCCCAGACCGAGGCGACGGCTCCCATCGTCGAGACGCTCGTTAGCGCGAACCCACCGAGGAAGGCCAGCCCCATCACCCCACTCTCCGCGCTTGCCGCCAGAAGGATTACTACGCCGCCACTGCCCGCCAGCCCGTGGATGACTCCGACGGCGAGCGATGCACGCTCGGCCTCTGCGTGTGGGTGTGAGTCCGGGGCTTGGTGGCCGTGCTCCGGTGCTGTGCTAGTTTCTGGGCACTTCTCTCTGAGCGCCCGCCAGACCGACAGCCCCAGCGGTCCTCGGTGCGAGATGGTGCGGATGCCCAGCCACACGAGTACGAGACCGACCGCTGTCTCGGCGCCTGTCGACACCGACGTCGGCAGCTGCACGCCACCGGCCAGAAACAGCCCGCCGAGCAGCACGATCGGGGCGGCGTGCCCGGCCCCCCAGGCGATGCCGGTGCGGCCAGGGTGCTCCTCGGCTGCTGTCAGAGTCGCGACCGCCGCCAAGTGGTCGGGCTCGATGGCGTGGCGGGCTCCGAGGACCCCACCGGCGAGCACGCCGGCACCGAGACTCCCGGCGAGGAGTTGCACGAGTATCATGCCCAACCCTTCGATGGTGGTTACATGGCTCCACCGAGTCGAGGACGCCGCAGTGCCCTGCGATGGTGCCTGTCGGTGATGGTGGGCCGACGCACATATCTACATATACATACCAATGCGAAAGGGTACTGTTTCGGGTGGAGATACTGCCGCTGTGCCGCAAAACGGGGCAAGAATATATAGCCAGATAGAGATGAAACCCCATCATTTCGGGTCGAACTCTCAGTCTCCCCTGAAACTGGTCCCAGGCCCGCATCCCTCAATATATAGCGACGAACAGCCCGTAGCCCCCGGGTCGGGTGAGAGTCGCATTCGTGTCGCGGCTGTCCTCGTTCAGTCGACGATGCTCCGCTCGCCTTCGTCGTCGTTGTCCTCGTACCGATAGACGACGCCATCCTCCTCCTCGGAGGCCACCGTGTGTGAGCCATCACAGTACGGCTTGTTCGCGCTGAGCCCGCACTGACAGATCGCTGCCGGGTCGCCCTGCTCCGCGAACTCCTCCTCGTCCATGATGTACGGCCCGTCTTCGTCGTGGGTGATTTCTCGTGTCACACCGCCAATAGACTCGCGTAGGTCTTAGTATGGTCGACTGTGGGGTGGAGTGCCCGACAGCCAGACTCCGGCGCGATCTCTCGAGCCCGGTGTGGCTCTCAAGAGCCCCGGCCAGACACCCCGCCGTTGGCGCCTTGCTGTGGGCAGCCGAACGAGCACGAGGGCGTCCCCGCCCATCCTCGCTCTCCACTGCAGCACAGTTTCGGTGCATATCGTCATCGCGAATAGCATCTCGATAGGGCTGCCGGCCATTCCAAGCCCCGTCTGGGGCACGAGGCTGTCGCCCCCAGCCGCCGTCGCGCGCCGACCGATCGAGTGCAGCATCTGGCGATGCTGGTGGATGTTTGATCAGCCCGCTCTCGCCCCCGTGGGTGAGCCCCACCCGGCAGTGCAGGATGCTTCCGGTGGCTTTCCATGCTTTTGCACTCTCGACGTTTTGGGGCCCCGCGCGCTGTTTCATCCCGACCAGGTTCAGCTCGACGACCAGCAGATCTGGACGGACCCCGCGAGCGGAGCTGGCCCTCGCACGTGCTCCCGGTCTCTCGTGACCCCGCCCGTGGCTCGGACAGGAGTGCGAGTCGAGACCCTACGCCGTCTTGATGGCTCTTCCAAGCGCACTCCGGTAGGATGCGGATGGAGCCTCGGGTCCCTCACGGCCGGCACGACCTGGCAGGGCCGATGGCCGTATCGGAAACACTCTGTGACATGCCAGCGACCAGCACCCATGAGTGCATACTCTCGAGAGCGAGGGATCTTCTTGCTGCTGATCGGGGTCTCGCTGTTCCTGTACGGGTTCATAACGCCCACCCAGATTGGACCGCCGTGGCTCAAACAGGGCGCCGCGATCGGCTCACTGCTGGTATTGATGATCGCGTACGTTCTGTTGACCGACTGAGCGGTGGTGTGAGGGCGGCTGCAGCCAGGCTCAGTGGGTCGCCACCTGTTCGTCGAACAGGGCCTGCACTCGGCGACTGACCTCAGACCGGATCGTCCGGACCGTCTCGAGGGGCTGGTCGTGAGGGTCATCGAGCGCCCAGTCTCGGGCTTCGACGCTCGAATCCAACTCGAGCGTCGAACAGCCCATCGTCGCGACCACGTCACAGCTGTTCAGCTCGGCCGTCGATACCGCACGGGGATCCCGGTCCGAGATGTCGATATCCAGCTCCGCCATGGCGGTCACCACCTCCGGGTGGACCTGCTTGGCGGGCTCGGTACCACCGCTGACGATGTCGACTGTCGTCTCGAGCCCGCGGTCGGCTCGCTCCTCGCGGGCGAATGCTGCGGCCATCTGGCTACGGCCGGCGTTCTGCACACAGACGAATCCAAGCGTCGTCTCGGCCATGTCAAACCAACGCTCGAGTGCCGCCTTAGGGTTACTATGAGGCCACAATAGCAGTATAGAGCCCGGAGAGCCCGCCCTGGCCCGCTCGTTCAGCCGGTCGCCGTCCGGTCGGGCGTCGTCTCCGTCTCGCCCAGCGGCCACTCGATTCCGGTCAGCCGCTCGCTGGCGGCCCACAGCTGGTCCTGAAGCTCGCGGTCGCGAGCGGTGTCCGTGGGCGTTCCCTGCTCGAGGTCGTTGACGTACCAGCCCGACTCGACGCGCTCGGCCAGCCCTGCATACAGGACGTTCGCGCCCCCGTCGGCAGCAGTGTCGACGCCCGGGAGCCCGTCGATGCGTTTGCCGATGGCCGAGAGCGGCCCCGGTAGATTGCGCGCGAACCCACTTCCCGGGATCACGCCCGGATGTAAGGAGACGGCCTCGACCGGCGAGCCGGCCCGGTCGAGGCGGCGAGCGAGTGCGTTGGTGAACATGATGTTGGCCAGCTTCGAGCGGTTGTACGCCGGGAACCCCCGGGCATCGGCGCTTTGGAGCGTGTCGAGCTGCATCTTGCCGCCACGATGGGCCTCCGAAGCCGTCGTCACCACCCTCCCGGCCTCGCCGGCCTCGAGCAACGGGAGCAGCTCGTGGGTCAGGACGAACGGGGCCAGATGGTTGACGGCGAACGTGAACTCGATGCCCGCGTCAGTGGTGCCGGTCTTGGCGAGCGCGCCCTTGAACAGCCCGCCGGCGTTGTTCACGAGCAGTGCGAGCTCGTCGGTCTCCTCGCGGACGGCGTCTGCAAGCTCGTGGACCGCCGCCTGGTCGGCAAAGTCAGCCCGGACGAACCGCGCGTCGACCCCCACCGCATCTCTCAGCTCGTCTCTGACCGCCATCCCACGGTCGCGATCGCGGCCGTGAACGACGAGATCCGCTCCCAGCCGCCCGAACGCGAGAGCGGCCTCCTTGCCGACACCGCCGGTCGAGCCGGTCACGAGCACCGTCCCGTCGATCGAGGTCGTCTCGAGACCGGCCAGCCGTTCGGGTAGCTCCATGAGCCCAATCTCACGGGCTGGGCTATGGGCGTTGTGGGCGATTGGCCACCCCCCCCGGTAGGCTGCCCCAGGGTGTGCTGGGAGCTGGCCGACCAGCCGCGAGCCGTCCATTGGGCGGCAGGGTCAACACCCGACCGCCTTTGTCCGGGCTGCTCCCATAGCGAGTATGTCTGGCCCGGACCCCACCAGCGACGACGCTGGAATCGGCACGGCCGTCCTCGTGGCGCTAGGGGTGGTCTGTCTCGGCGTGGCGATTCTCGTCGGCAGTGGCTACGTCCACGCGAGCGCCGACACGCAGGGCGATTACGCGGCGCTCCAGGGTGCCTGTGAGAGCCTCGACGGGGAGGCCACCCTGGTGGATGGCGGGCTCGGGCTCCGACCGCTGGAGCTGAACGGCTCCCAGGTGGCGGCCTGCCAGAACACCAGCTACGAACAGTACGATGCCCAGCGGACCGCCTCGATGCGGCTGGCGCCGTTCAATCTCGGCCAGTGGGCGCTCTACGGTGGTGCCGGGACGGGCATCTCGCTGGGTGGACTGGCACTTCTGCGTCGCGAGCGTCGTTTCGGGTGAGCGCGGGCTCGGCCGTCGACGAGCGAGGAGCGAATCGTGACCCTTCGGCCCGTCGGCCGACCGTCTAGCTCGGACTCAGCTCTCTCGGGCTGATGGTGTCGCTGGTGGGATTGACCGCGTCGAATCGGTCGATGGCCGCCTCGAGCTCCTCGACGTCGTAGCCCGCTGCCAGTGGACGCTCGGCGGTCGCACAGTCGGCATCGACACCCAGTCGCTCACAGACCGCATCGCTGGCGTGTTCTGCCATCAGCCGATAGGTGGTCACCTTCCCTCCGAGCACCGAGTGCATGTTCGCGACCCCGTCGACTTCGTGATCGACGATGCTGAACCCCCGAGAGATACCCCGGCCGCCATCACGGGCCTCGTCGGGGACGTACAGCGGTCTGACCCCCCACCAGGTCCGGTCGATTTGGGCCTCTGCGAGCCCGGGCATCAACGCATCGCCTTCCTCGATGACGCGTTCGCTCTCCCAGTCGGCGGTCTCGAACGCCTCGGGGTCGTCGACGGCGACGCTGGTGGTCCCGAGGACGACCTCCTCGCCGTGGGGTACCAGGATGTCACCGTCGTCGGGGTCGCGACAGCGGTTGACCACCACGTCGAGTCCCTCCTGCTCGACGGCGATCATCACGCCCCGCGTGGGGTTCATGCTGATGTCCAGCCCCGCCAGCTCGCCGAGCCCCTCGGCCCACGCGCCCGTGGCGTTGACGACGTGGTCGGCGACGACCGTCTCGTCCAGTGCCCCACCGACGTCGACGCTGGCGACACAGCCGTCCGTGACGGTGATTCCTTCGACCGGCGCGTTGGTGTAGACCTCTGCGCCCCGGCTCATCGCATCGAGCGCGTTCGCGACGATCAGCCGCGAGGGCCAGACGATGCCGTCGGGCACCCGGAAGCCCCGCTGGATGTGGTCGGTGTCGCCCGGAATCGCCGCCGAGAGCGCCTCGTCGGAGAGTGGTTCGGCTTCGATGCCCACCTCTCGGCAGGCCTCGAGCTTGCGGTCGTAATACGCGGGGTCGTCCCCGGCCAGCTGGACGAAGACCCCACCCGTCGCTTCGACACAGTCGGGAGCGATCTCTCTGAGAGTGCGATTCTCGGCGATGCACTCGGCGGCATCTCTGGGGTCCGAGACGGCATAGCGAGCGCCACTGTGAAGCACGCCGTGCGACCGACCGGAGGTGCCGCCGCCGAGCCCGCCTTTCTCGACCAGCGTGACCTCGAGCCCACGAGACGTCAGATCGCGAGCGATCCCGGCCCCTGTCGCCCCCCCACCGATAACCAGAACGTCAGTGTTGTGTGTGATAAAATAATGATGGGCCTGATAGGGCTAAGGCGTTGCGCCAGCCGATGATTTCACGGGCTCAACAGAGCGCAAGATAGAGCCAGTAGGGCAGCTGGACGATCCCATCCGAGAGGGTCTCGATAGGTGTGTCCCCGGCGACGGTATCGCCGGCCAGCACCAGCCCGAGTGGCGTCTCGTAGCTGTCCCTGAATTCCTCGAGGCCGGCCAACGCTGGGTCGCGATCACGCGAGCGGTAGGCCAGCGCGATCGGCACCGGTGTCCCGTCGACCTCGAAAATGAAGTCGACGAGGCCGTCCCGGCCCTCCCAGTAGTCGACGGTTGGGGACTCGCCTCCCCCCTGGGTCGCTTCGATCCCGTAGGCGAACCGCATCGTGTGGTCGAAGGCGGCACCCCGAGCCAGCTGTGCCTCGCGGTCGAGATCCTTCCGAATCGCCGCAGCATCGTCGCTGCCGAACGCGGTGACCAGCCCGGTGTCACGGAGATAGAGCCGGACCGAACGGGGCCGGCTGTTGTCGTACTCGGTGGCCGCCGTCAGCAGGTAGAGCTCGCCGAGCGCTGGGAGGTAGCTGTCCGTGATCGTCCGCCGATCCACGTCGAACAGCTCGGCCAGCGCCTGATACCGGAACGGCTCGACGCCGCGATTCCGTGCGGCCAGCGCGCAGAGTCGCTCGAGGTCGGCGATCGTCTGAATCGACTCGAACCCCGGGACGTCCTGGTAGAGTGCCTCCCGGACCTCCGTCCGGAGCGTGGTGTAGAGATCGTTCGAGACCTCGTCGCCCTCCTCGGGAGTCTCCTGTCCCAGGCTGATGGTGCCGCCCATCGCGAGATAGTCGGGCAGCCGGGCCTGGATCCGCCGGTCGACATCCTCGACCTGTCGATGTTTCGCCCGGAGCTCCTCGACGAGCGGCGCTATCTCGCCGGTCGCAACTGCCCTGGGCAGGCTCCCCGGCCCCTCGCGGATCGAGGTGGGGCTGAGCCGCCGGTCCTCGGTCTCGAGCGAGGGGCGCCGTGCGAACAGGAAATCACGGAACTTCTCGGGGAGGATGGGTTGGATATCGTACGCATCGGCGCCCATGTCGACACTTTCGAGTGCACGTTCGATCTGGATGCCCGCGCTTGCGGTGACGATGACGTGTCGATCTAGCGCGTCGGCGAGCAGCCCCGTGACGGGTCTGGCCCACCCCTGGACGGTCCGCTTCGAGGGGTGTGTGACCTGGTGGACGTCGTCCAGCATGAGAAACTGCGGTTGGTCCGTCTCGAGCCCGCTGAGGATGCGACTCTCGTAGTATCTGACCGCCCGCCTGAGCTGCTCGTCCGAGCGGAGCTGGTAGAGCGGATCCGCGTCGAACGGCAGATACAGAAAGCCCGCAGGGTCTGCCCCTGCCTGGATGCGGTGGTGGATGAACTGATACAGCAGTGTCGTTTTGCCGACACCACGGCGACCCACCAGTGCCAACAGCGATTGGTCTTCGAACTGACTGGTCGGCTCCTCCGGCCGCGCGAGATGGTAGAAGTCACTCTTAGCCCGTGGAGGCAACGAGAAGACCTCGGCACCGCCCTCCCACCAGGGGTTGTGCTCGTGGAGGGCGGTGACGAGTGCGTCACCAGCGTCGATGCTCATCGGTACGATAGGATGCTAGGGAGGGTCGTCGCAATGACTCTTTGGGGCCACCCGAGCACATGTCAACGTAGTTGTCGGAACATCGGCCCATCCGGCTGCCTGCCGGCAGAGTTGCGGATCTGTGAGAATATCCTATCAAAATACGATGTGATTTTTGTCGTCAACAAAGCATTTATACGGTCACCTGACTAACGATGTATTGACACGAGCAAATAACGTCATTACGATGTACCTTTGTAGATGTTCTTCGGCATCAGAAACCGCACAATGACCACTGGCCGGGCGGGTATGCACGGCCGCTGACAACAATGGACTCGAACGAATCGACACTTCGCGGTGGAAATCGCGTGGACCTGACCGTCGAGTTTCTCTCCCGGCGAGCGGTCGGTGAGGGAGACCGCCAGGTCGACCGGCTCAAGCTGCGAGCTGACTCGATGGGCCCGCTGACGGTGCTGACGACACCGCGGAGCGAGCCGATTCAGGATCTCAAAACCGGCGCCGACCACGAGCTCCACGGGCTGCTCGGCGCCCTCCCGACCGAGCGCCTGCCGACGATCGAACGGCCCTGCCCGAACTGTAGCGGGGCCCTGCGCGAGGCTGGCGCGGTCGACCGGGTTCACCCGGCGGTGGCAGAGGCAGCGGCGGAGCTCGGGCTCGCAGAGCCGTTCGGCATCCTCGACGGGCAGGCGACCCTCGTCCGGGAGCGTGAACACCGGGTGTCGAAGGACGACTGGACGCCCATGCGACGGGGCTACCAGGGTGAGCTGCCGGCGGCGGCCTGTACGGACTGCAATCGCCGATTCAGCAGCTCGGACCTCTCTCAGTCCTCGGTGACCGAGCGCCAGCCCGGGGAGGACGACGACCTATCGGCCCCAGCGCCCCCCGCGGCCGGGCTGAGCGAGGCCGAAGCCAAGACCAACGGGCTGAGCGTGTTTCGCGAGACCATCGCCGCCGGCTTCACCCCCGAGCCCCAGAGCATCACCGAGGCCGGGCTGTTCTCCGAGTACGGGCTGAGTGGCAGCGGGTCGGTGGAGCCCGCGGAGGCGATTCCCGAGACGGCAGCCGCGTTGGGCCCGGGCCCGCTGAAGGAGACCACCGAGTGCTATCTGTCGGTCGGGCTCGACGCGCTGCTGGGCGACCCGGCACGGGACCGCCCCCAGCTCGAGCTCGTGGTGGTGCTCGACATCTCGGGGTCGATGGAGAGCCCGGTCGACCTCTACCAGGGTGAGGACGGAGGGCGGTGCCTGCAGGCAGGTCGGGAGATGGGAACGAAGCTGGACGCTGCGAGGCGGTCGGTGGCGGCGCTGACCGAGCGGCTCGCCCCGACGGATCGGCTGGGGGTAGTGCTGGTCAACGACCGGGCACACGTCGCCAAGCCGCTCCGGGCCGTCGAGGCGACGGATATGCGGGCGATCCGTGGGCATCTGAGCGACATCAACGGAGGTGGTGGCACGAACGTCACCGGCGGCTACGACGCGGCCGCCGAGCTGCTCGTGGGTGGTCCCTCGCCGGCGGCGGTCGAGCGTCGGGTGATGCTGGTGACCGATATGATGCCGACGGTCGGCACGGCCGAGGGCGACGCGTTGCTCGAGCGCATCGAACACTGGGCAGGAAGAGGCGTCCACACCACGTTCGCCCGCGTGGGACGGGACCGGAACGCGGCCCTGACCGACGCGTTCGCGGAGGTCCCTGGCGCGACGGACCGGCTGATTCGGTCGGCCGCGGGGTTCGAACAGCGGCTCGAACAGGACTTCGACCGGATGCTGTTCCCCGTCGCCTACGATCTGGTGCTGGAGATCCCCAGTGACGGTATGGCAATCGAGGCCGCCTTCGGCACACCGGGGAGCATGTCGATCACGGCCGGGCGTCTCGAGGTCGGGACGCTGTTTCCCGCTCCGACCATCGATGGGCCGCCTGGCTGCGGGGTGGTGCTGCTCCGTGTCGAGCGCCCGCTGCCAGGACGGACGACCGAGCTGGGGGCCGTCTGGACCGACCGCGGTGGGGCGGTGGAGGAGCGCAGCCTCGAGGTGGAGCTTCCGTCCGAATCGGGGACGTTCACACATCGAACGATCAGGACGGGTGTCGCGCTGGCGAGATACGCCCGAGAGCTCCGAGAGTGGACGCGAGCGGTCTACCCACGGGCCGGTGGGGCCGACGACTGGCAGATGCCGGCGACCGCGGACTCACGCGACCGTCGGTCGGTGCCTCTGGTGGTTCCCGAGTCCCAGGCCCAGCGATTCGACGAGCTCCGCGGTCACCTCGCGGCCGAGCTTGCACCGCTCGGTGTCACGGGCATCGACCGGGAGCTGCAGTTGCTCGACCAGCTCGCAACGTCGGAGCCCGCCAGCCTTGAGGAGTACGACCCGTGAGCGCGAGCGGGCGTCCCGAGAGCCCGGAGGAGCTCCGTGAGCTGCTCTCGAGACAGACCCAGGCCGCTGCGATCGAACTGGTCTATCTCGAGGGGGCCGTCCGACACAGCTGTCTGGCCCAACAACTCACATTCCGGAGACTCGAGGGTTGTGCTCCCCCAGCGGGCCCCGCCGTCGAGGCTGCCCCGCTGGGGAGGGCCGACCCGGTGACGATCCAGCTCGAACGGATCGTCGAGCTACGCGAGGCCAGGCCGGCACCCGAGGCCTATCTCGAGGCCGCAGAGACGGCCGCGGACGTCTCGATGGGTCTGCTCCAGCTCGCACAGGTCGACCCCGACGCGGTGTCGATCCCGCGGCTGATTGGACAGCTCGACGGCGTCGACCCCCAGAGCGAGACGGCCGTGAGGACGGTTCGGGCGGCCAGGCTGGTCGCCGAGGCACGACCGGCAGCGGCGATGTCGTTGCTGCCGAGCCTGCGCCCGCTGGTGGGCGAGCTCGAGCGGGTCTCGACACCGGAGCTGCTGAAGGCGCTCCTGGCACTCGGCGAGGAGGAGCCTCGGGTGTTGGCGCCGCTGGCCGAGCCGCTGACGGATGCCTATCTCGGCCCGGAGACCGTGCGGCCGGTGGCCATCGAGTGTCTCGCAGTGGTTGCTGCCCAGAGCCCCGAGGACTGTCTCTCGGCCACACCAGAGCTGATAGCGGTCCTCGAGACGGCCGACCTACCGGACAGATACGCGCTGAGGGCGCTGTACGCCATCGCCGATCTCGCGCCAGAGCGGGTGCTGCCGGCTGGGGACAGGCTGGGGGCGATCGGGGTCGACGAGCAGCAATCGGAGCACAACCGCCTGGTGGCCGCGGCCTGTCTGGGACGACTCATCGACGAGGACAGCGCGGTTGCTCTCGGATATACCGATGGGTTTCTGGAGATGGTTGCTACGTGTGAGGGCCGCCTACAACAGAATGCGGCGGCGATACTGAGCGACCTGGCGAAGTGGCACGCCGACCGGCTGGAGCCACACGTCGACGATTTCGCCCGGATGCTCGGGACCGATATCGACGACGGCCGTGTCAACGCGAGTGCGACACTCTCGTATATTGCCGAGGACTTTCCGCGGTCGGCCGGCACCGCAGCGCGGGCGTTCGCGGCCATGCTCGAGGATACCAAGCCACAGGTGCGGACGAACGGCTGCTGGGGGGCGGGCCATCTCGACGCGGCCGAGCTGGTCCCGCAGCTCGAGGTACTCGTCCGCGAGGACGAGGAGGCGCAGGTCCGAAATCGAGCGGCCTGGGCGATCCACGAAATCGACGGCTAGCGGGCGGTTCGTGGGGCGTCATTCTGTGGCGAAGCCTATATTCCGTTCAACCTCCTCTTGTCGGTGTATGGAAACCAACGTTGGCTCACGAGACGCACAGGTTCGAACGGTGATCGGCGCACTCCTGGGGACGGTCTCGCTGGGGATTCTGGCCGGCGAAATCGCTGGACCCGGCCTGCTGTCGCTGGGGCTCGGCGTTGCGGCACTGATCCTCCTGGGCACGGCCGCGACAGGCCAGTGTGGGATGTACGCCGCGCTCGGTCTGAGCACGTGCTCGGCCGAGACGCCGAACTAAGCGGGGGTCTCTCGCCCACGAGCGGGTGTTTTCGCCGGCTCTATGGGTGAGGTTGATAGGGGCGCGCGAGCAATCGTGCTGAATGGCAGAGTCGCAGGTCGAGCTCGAAGGCACCGTCGCCACCGTCAGCGAGCTCAACGCCTCGATCCGGACGCTGGTCCGGACCGACGGCCCGTCGTTCGACTACGTCGTCGGTGACGTCTCGAACGTCTTTCTCTCGGGGACGACGCTTCACTTCGACCTGGTCGAAGACGGGGCCTCGCTCCACTGTCTGCTGTTCAACGTCGGTGTCGAGCCACCCGAACACGTCAAGGAGGAGATACGGCTGGCGGTCAAGGGACGGCTCAACTTCTACGAGAAACAGGGGAGCTGCTCGATCTTCGCCGACGAGGCGATCCCCGTCGGCGAGTCCGAGATTCACACCGCGCTCGAACAGCGGCGCAGGCAGCTGACCGCGGAGGGGCTGTTCGCCGCCGAACACAAACAGCCGCTGCCGCGACTGCCGGCGACGATCGGCATCGTCAGCTCGGCCGGGAGCGACGCCGAGGAGGACGTCATCAACGGCATCCACTCGCGTCATCCCGACGTCGACCTGCTGTTGGTCGATGCCCGTGTCCAGGGGCAGGATGCCGTCGAGCAGCTCTGTGGTGCCATCGCCTATCTCGACGAGGGCACCGCCGTCGACCTGATCGTGGTGACACGCGGCGGCGGTGGTGACCAGGACCTCCACGCGTTCAACTCAGAGGGCGTGGTCCGGATGATCGCCACCGCACGGACACCGGTCGTCACAGCGATCGGTCACGAGAACGACCACCCGTTGGTCGACGAGGTCGCGGACGCGCGGGCGATGACGCCGACGGAGGTGGGCGCGGCGGTGATCGAGGAGAAGAGCCAGCTCCAAGAGCAGGTGCGGGCGAACCGCGAGCGGCTGGCGACGGCCTACCAGGGGCGGGTCCGGACGCTGCTCAAGGAGCGCCACCGTGCGCTCGCGACGGCCTACGCGGAGACGGTGATCGAGCGGGTAGACGCACTCGAAGGCGCGCTCGGCGAGGCCTACGATGGGCTGGCACGTCGCGAGCTGACGGCGCTCCAGGGCCAGCTCACCCGTGCCCACCAGGGCTTCGAGCAGCGCCACCGACACGAGCAGGAGACCACCGAACTGCGGGCACAGCGCCGGCGGCTGTTGGTGGCGACGGTCGTGCTGGCGCTGTTGCTTGCGGCCCTGGTCCTGGTCGTGGCGCTGACGCTGTGAGCCGAAGGCGCCCGCCCCGCGGGTATCAAGACGCTTGCCGCCTTTGTCGACAAGTATGAGCGACGTCGAGGACCTCGTCGAGGTGACACCTATCGAGCAGCTGAGCGTCGACGAGTCGGCCGACCAGATCCGCGAGATCATCGGCCTGCTCGAGGACGGCGAGGTGACCATGGGCGAGGCCAAGGCGCTCCGTGAGCGTGCCGACCGACTGCTCGAACACGTCGAACGCGAGCTAGAGGTCGCGGAGGGGGCGATCTCGCGGGCCGACGAGGGCTAGGGCGTCAGCCGGACGCACGACGCCGTTTCCACTGGAGATTTCGACTCCATGTCACGCCCGAACCACCGCGAGCGCGGTCGAGCGCCGGCTTAGCGCAGGCGCAGCGCCACGAACAGCAGCGTCGCGATCAGCGCGACGCCGGCAAGCAGCGCCCAGCCAGCCTCGTAGCCGACGGTGTCGGCCAGGAAGCCAAACGCCGGTGGGCCAACGAACCCGCCGATCTTGATCGTTTGGCCGCCGGCCGTGGCCGCGCCGATCTCCTCTGTCTCGACGGTGGCGGTCATCGTGGAGTAGAACACGCCCGTCGAGCCGACGACCCTGATGCCGACCCCGAGCAACAGTAGGATCGAGAGTATCGCTGACCCCGGGCCCAGCGCCAGCCCCGCCAGCAGGGGGGTCCCCGCCCCGACCTGGATGGCGACCAGCGAGGCGGCACCGCGACCGCCACCGATACCATCAGCGATGGCGTTCGGGTGCTCACCCCAGACGGCATCGAGAGCTACGACGAGCGGGCTGCGCTCAAGGCGAGTGTGGAAACCATCGCGGCCGTCACCGGGGAGATGCCAATCGGGGCGCTGACGATCGAGTCGAAACCGCGGACGACCGATCATCGATCAAGCATCGTCAACGCCGAGACGGTGGACCCGTCGGTGTTCCAGTAGCCTTTCGCACGGAGCGTGGCTTCCAGTAGGGGGAGAGCCAATGTAGCCGGCGTTCGTACCTCCGGCAATGCTGTTTCAGACACACCTCCTCGCCGGCCTGGTGGCCGGCCGTCTCTCGGGCTACCCGACGCTGTGGGTGTTTGCCGGGGCGGCGTTGCCCGATCTCATCGACAAGCCACTAGGGCGACTGGGGGTGTTCGACCTCTATCACACGATCGGCCACTCGGCACTGTTCGCGGTCGTCCTGGTGCCGATCGCGCTGGTCTGGCGCCACGGGGTCGCCGTGGTGGCCGGATGGGGTCTGCACCTGGTGATGGACGCGGTGCACATCGTCATCAACGGCCGGCTCGGCGATACGGTGTTTCTGGCGTGGCCGATCCTCCTCCCGAAGCTGCCGATCGCCATCCCGCCGGGGTCGTTTTTCTTCTACTACCTCGGGACACGCTCGTTCTACATCGAGGTGGTGTTCTGGCTCCTGGTGTTGGGCACGTTAGCCCGGCGCTGGTGGCGGGGAGAACCGCTCGTCGAACTGGTATCGTAGGGTGAGCAGCGTGTGGGTGGTGCACGCCTAGACGGGTTGGCGCACCGGGGTGGACTGACGGACGCTCTGTTTGGCCTGGGCGTTGCGGTGGTGGCCACAGCCACGGCCCTCACCGTCCTGGTGACCCTCCTCGCAGGGTGGGCCTTCACCGTGACCGGGACCGTGCCCGTGGCCCTGTGTCGTAACCTCCGCTCCAGAGGCGCCACCGACGCCGACGAAGATACCGCTGAGCGCGAGCAGCGCCACCGCGATCATCAGTGCGCCTCTGAGCTTCTCGCTCGGCATCTACCGAAACCAGCAGCCAGCGCTGAATAAGCGACGAACCAGAGCATTGCCCGTCGGGCCGTAGCCCCCCGACACGCCCGGGCTAACGGAGCGAGGACAGGCTCGTGACCGTCAGACGGACGCACGCCGTCGTTTCCACTGGAGCCATTCGAAAACCCATAGACGCAGAGCCTGCGTCAGACGGACGCACGCCGCCGTTTCAACTGGAGAGCGGGTAGGTTGGGTTCCTCTGGAGATACCCCGTCAATGACCGACCGCGCAACACCCTCAGGGGGTCTCGACCAGCTCGGCGCTGGTGGTGAACCCGGCCCCGTCGAGGCGGTCGGCCAGCGGGCTGCCGATCGCCGACGCCGGCGTGAGCACACCCCCCTCGAGATCGCTCTGGGTCTCCTCGCGAAGCAGGCAGATACCGGCCTCGGCCAGCATCCGGGCGGTGGCTCCGTAGCCAGGGTCACGGTCGGCGGCGACGATGGCATCGACCGCGAACTCGCCGGCCTCGGTTTCGCCGGTGCCCCTGGCACGCACGCGGAAGTGGCCCTCGGTGGTCTCGGCCTCGGATGGCCCCTCGCCGGGCTGTGGGAAGACGAACCGTCTGAGCCCGGCTCTGATGGGGCCGACACCCATCGCCGCGACGAACAGCCCCAAGCCGCCCGTGACGGCCGCCGCGCCGACGGCGCCACCGATACCGTCGCCCGTGGGGACGACCTCGGTACACGCGAACGACTCCCCCCAGGGGTAGCCCAACAGCGCGTTCGACCGCCGGACGACCCGCTCGTTGACTCCCGCCATCGGTGAGGGTGCCGTCCAGCCGGCACCCATGGGGTCCGCAACCGGGCGGCGCTGGCCGCCCGGATCCGGGCCTTCACGCTCGCCGGGCGGCGCCAACGAGTAAGGGTTCTGCAACGCGGCTGCTGCCTCGGGATCGGTCGCGGCGGTCTCGAACAGTTCGGCGAAGCTCGCCAGCGTGCCCCCGCTGACACTCCCTTGGGCGTCCTCGAGATAGATCCGGACCCGCTGACAGGGCGCACCCACGGTCGCCAGCGCCTCCTTCTGGGCCAGCAGCGTGCTGAGGTCGGTCGGCACCGAGTCGAACCCACAGCTGTTGACGATGCGAGCGCCGGCCGCCCGGGCGGGCTCGTGAAAGCGGTCGATCATCTGTCGGGCCCAGGTCACCTCGCCGGTCAGATCGCAGTAGTCGGTGCCGTGCTCGACACAGGCCGCGACCATCGGCGTCCCGTAGGTGGTGTAGGGCCCGACCGTCGTACAGACCACGGCGGTGTCGGCGGCGATGGCCTCGAGCGATGCGGGGTCGGTCGCGTCGCCGAGCACGAGCGGGATCGAATCCCAGGCCGGCTCGCGGTCGGTCAGCCGCGCCTCGAGCTGTTCTAGCCGGGCGCGATCCCGGCCACCGAGCGCCAACGAGAGCGTCTCGGGCTCGTAGCGCTCGGCGAGATAGCTGGCGACGAGCCGGCCGGCGACCCCGGTCGCGCCCCAGACGACCAGGTCGTGTGTGCGGGTCATGAGCCACGTATGCGGGCCGGCCGCAAACCGCTAGCGGTCCGCGCCGGCCCGGTGTTTTAGGACAGCCCAGCGATTAGCGGCCGCCGATGTGGTACCTGAGTGACCCGCCGGAGCTCTGGAGCGACTGGACCCGGCGCTACGTCGAGACCGAGGACCCGGCGCCGCTGTTCGAGACCGACGAGGAACTGCAGGTACAGGTCGACACAGTCGGCGAGGACGACCGGCGCGTGCTCCAGCGATCCGACACCATGGAGATACGCCTGAAGGTTGCCGGGCGCAAGCTCGTCCGAGACTGGACCGACGGCACCGACGAGTACGAGGGGCTGATCCTGCTGATGTACTGGCTCGAGGACGGCGAGGTCGTCCCCATCCACGTCCAGCGCGAGCACACGACCCGCTCGAAGAGCGAGGCGCTGAACCCGCACCTGCAGGACCTGCGTGGTTCGCGCACGGTGAACTTCGCCCGCTGGGGTGACGGCCTCGATCACTTCATCGGCGGGCTCAGTGCGGTCGTCTTCGACCAGGATGCCATCCAACGCCGGCGCTATCGCCGCTGGGCAGCGCACATCTTCGCCGAGGGCCGCCAACTCGAACGCCCGGTGTATCACATGGCGCTCCCCTGGCACGAGGACGACGAGGGGCCGTACTTCGACTACGAGCTGGGGCTCAAACAGCTGGAGTATCAGATCGTCAGCATGGCAGGCGAGCTCTACGAGGAGATGCCGCTCAACGAGATCCGCGAGGGAACATCGGCTGCAGAGGAAGCGTAGAACAGTTCGGGGGCCCCACTGCAGGCCGGGTCGAGCATCAGCCGACCGGGCCGTCCCCTAGCCGGTTCGGAACGAGCAGTCCAGCCAACTCGCCCCGTAGGTCAGCCCACCCATCGAGACGATGTCGACGCCGGTGTCGGCGTAGGCGGCGATGGTCTCCAGGCCGATCTCGCCAGAGGCTTCGGTGAGTGTGTCGCCATCAACCAGGGCGACGGCCTCGCGGGTCTCTGCCGGCGTCATGTTGTCCAGCAGGACGATGTCGGCGCCGGCGGCGACCGCCCGCGTGGCCATCGCCGGCGTCTCGACCTCGACCTCGAGCTTGGTGGCGAACGAGGAGCGCTCGTCGAACCGCTCGATCGCCTGCTCGAGCCCCAGCTCGGCGATGTGGTTCTCCTTGATCAACACCATATGCGAGAGGTCCAGCCGGTGGGTGTCACCGCCCCCCGCCTCGACGGCGCGTTTCTCGATGCCACGCAGGCCCGGCGTGGTCTTGCGGGTCCCCGCGATTGCGACGCTGTCGCTGGTCTCCCGGGCTGCCCGAACCGCCCGCTGGGTGCGGGTCGCGATCCCCGAGGCGTGCATCGTGACGTTCGTCGCCGGCCGCTCCGCTCGGAGCACGTCCGTGGCTGGGCCTTCGACCCGGAAGAGCACGTCACCAGCACTGACGGGCTCGCCATCCCGTGTGCGCTCGAGCAGCGCACAGTCCAGATAGTCGAACACGGCCTCGGCGGCATCCATCCCCGCGAACACGCCGTCGGCCTTGGCGACGAGCCGGCCCGTCGTCGTCCCCGGCACGTCGTCGGTCACGTCACGATGGCCGACGTCCTCGGCGAGCCAGGCCTCGATCTGAGAGTCGAGCAGCATCAGTCGTCGGCGGTCGCCGGTGTCTCGCGGACGAGGTGGTGACAGCCCCGGGAGCTGTCGTTCTCGCTGGCGGCCCGCGCGACCAGCAGCGCCGTCACGGTGGCGTGGCGCAGCTCGTAGAGATCACGTGCCGTCCGGGTGCGGGCGTAGGCGTCGACCTCGCCTTTGAGCCGGCGGAGCACCGCCTGTGCACGCCCCAGCGTCGCCGGGTCGCGTTCGATGCCGACGTACTCGTCCATGGTCCGGCGGAGCCGGTGGAACTTCTCGGCGGCGAACCCGTCGGGGAGCGCCGGGTCCGTGTTCTCGAGCGACGGTGGCTCGATGCGCGAGGGCTCGTAGCCACTCGCGGCCCGGCCGGCCGCCAGCCCCCACACCAGCCCCTCGAGCAGCGACGTCGAGGCCAGCCGGTTGGCGCCGTGGACACCCGTCCGGGCACACTCGCCGGCGGCGAACAGCCGGTCGAGCGTGGTCCCCCCGTCCAGGCCGACGTCGATACCGCCACAGAGAAAGTGCTCGGCCGGGCGGACCGGGATGCCCTCGCTGGGCTCGATCCCGTACTCGTCACATCGCTCGGCGAGATACGGAAACGCCTCGGCGAACGGCTCCTCCAGCGGGGCGATATCGAGGAACACACGCCCCGTCGCCTCGCGTTCGTCGGCGACGGCTCTCGCGACCACGTCACGTGGGGCGAGCTCGGCGTCGGGGTGTACCTCGGGCATGAATCGCCCGCCGTCGGCGGTGCGAAGGTAGGCCCCCTCGCCACGGACGGCCTCGCTCAGCAGGAAGGTCCCGCCCGGGCCGTCCTCGGCCGTCGCGTCGACGGCGTCCGTGTCGAACGCGGTGGGGTGGAACTGCACGTACTCCATATCCGCGACGTCGGCCCCCGCCAGCGCGGCCAGTGCGATGCCGTCGCCGGTGGCGCCGTCGGGGTTGGTGGTCCCAGTGTAACAGGCGCCGATGCCACCGGTCGCCAGCACGGTCGCCCCGGCGTAGCAGGGCGCCCACTCCCCGTCGCGTTCGAGGATGGCGCCGTGCACACGGCCCTCGTGTGTCAGCAGCTCCAGCGCCGTCGTCTCCTGCTCGATGGTGACCTGCTCGTGGTCGGCGAGATACGCCATGAATCGCGGGACGATCGCCCGCCCGGTCGCCGCATCCACGTGAAGGATCCGCTCGGTCTCGTGAGCCGCCTCGCGAACGTAATCGAGCCCGCCCGCTGCCCGGTCGAAGGGCACCTCCAGCGTGTTTATGAGGACGTCCTCGACGGCCGCCGTCGAGCGCTCTGCCAGCCGGTCGACGGCCGACGGCAGACAGGCGCCGGCGCCGGCCGCGTGGATGTCGGCGGCGAACGAGTCGGCATCCTCGCGGGCGACGGCGACGCCACCTTGCGCCCAGTAGGAGCTCGCAGCTTCTGGCTGGCTCGACTTGGTCACCAACGATACGTCCATTCCCTGTCGGGCGCCGGCCAGCGCCGCGGCACAGCCGGCGATGCCCGACCCGACGACGAGCAGTGGTGTGGTTCGTTCCTCCATCTCAGATCTCCAGCATCCGATCGAGCGCGAGACTCGCCAGCTCCTTCTCGCGGGCAGCGACCTCGATGTCGTTTCGCTCACGCCCCTCGAGCAGCTCCTCGAGGATCCACGTGAGGTAGTTCGGGTCGATCTGCCGCATGGCGTTGCAGTCCATGCAGGCGTCGCCACAGAGCGGCAGCACCTCCACCTCGGGGTGCCAGCGGTCGAGGTGGTTGGCCAGGTGGATCTCGGTGCCGATCGCCCAGGCGTCGCCGGGCTCGGCGTTCGCGACGGTCTCGCAGATCGTCGCCGTCGAGCCGACGACGTCGGCCAGCTCCACGACCTCGCGTCGGCACTCTGGGTGGACGACCACGTTCACCTCGGGCCGGTCCGCCCGTAGCTCGGTGATGTGCTCCGGTCGGAATCGCTCGTGGACCTGGCAGTAGCCGTCCCACAGGATGATGTCGGCGTCGGCCACCTCGGGGGCGTCCTTCGAGGCCGGGTCCCAGGGGTCCCACTCGGCGATGCTATCGCCCATGCCGATCTCGTGGGCGGAGTTCTCGCCGAGATGTTTGTCCGGCAGGAACAGGACGGCATCGCCACGCTCGAACGCCCACTCGAACGCATCGGCGGCGTTCGAGGAGGTACAGACCAGCCCGCCCTGCTCGGCACAGAACGCCTTCAGGTCCGCGTAGCTGTTCATGTACGTGATCGGGATGATGGTGCGATCGCTGGCGGCCTGGGAGATCTGCTCCCAGGCGGCATCGACCTGTAGCGCCTCGGCCATGCCGGCCATGGGACAGGAGGCCTCCATCGAGGGCAACAGCACCGTCTGGTCGTCGTCGGTGATGATGTCGGCCGACTCGGCCATGAACGTCACCCCGCAGAAGATGACGTACTCGGCGTCGGATTCGGCGGCCTCGACGCTGAGCTGGTAGGAGTCACCGACGAAGTCGGCGTGCTCGACGATCTCCCGACGCTGGTAGTTGTGCCCCAGGATGAGCACGTCGTCGCCCAACGCCTCTTTGGCGGCGACGATGCGGTCACGACGCTCGTCCTCGTTCAGCTCCCGGTATCGTGGGGGCAGCTGCTCGAGGTTGTCGTACTTGAACAGGCTCAGGTCCGTCTCGAACGTGGCAGTTTCCATTCTCGGCATGATGGTTTTGTTAGCTACCAGTCGAGAAGAGTCTGTCATTGATAAGTTTTTGTCTTCAATATACACCGACGAACGAGCTCCCTGAGAGTCGCCGCCGGGCGCGGCTCCATGGTCGCTCTGTCGGCTGTGGTAGCTGCCTCGATCGAGGTGGTCACTCTCCGTCGTGAGCGAGTCGCAGGTTGGCCCCTGGCGTGGGAGTGTGGAGATGCGGTATACGGCCGGTTCAGAGCTCGACGCGCGAGCGACGGTGATTCCTGACACCGATATCCGCGAGCGCCGGAGGCTCGCCGTCGACGCTGACCGGGTCACACTCGTAGATATCGTACTCGATGGCGCCAGCCGTAGAGTCCGCTCTCAGGTACACCGGAACGAGTTCCGCGATCGGCTCTGGTGCATTCGCACGCAGCCCCATCAGAGGGTAGTAGAGCTTGTGTTTGGCCAGTGCTCGGGAGCGTCCTTTCTTCGCCTCGAGGACGACAACGAGCCGCTGGCCATCCTGGCGGCTGACGAAACAACAGTCCACCTCCACCTGGCCACGGTTGTGAGAGATCGTCTTGTCGATATCGGTGTGTGCCCGGAACTGGAAATCGAAAGAGGTCGAGAACGTCACCGGCGCGGTGCCGATGCTCCTGACATCGAGTGCGAGCGCACGGCTGAGGACACCGATAGCCATCGCGAGGTGAAGATACGATGACTCGGAGTAGGTCGGCAACATCTCGTAGGCCAGCAGCATGTCACTGGCCTGTTGGGAGAGCGCTGCATGGTCGTCCGACCCTGGTGTCAAATCAATGAGGTCGTGGCCGGCGGCCTCGAACTGCTGTTCATCGATGAAAAAGTCCTCCACGCCGTTCTCGGTCCTGACGAGTGCGAACTGCGTGCCGGTCCCCTCGGGTGCAGCCCCGGCTCGCAGGACCATCGTCTGATTGTCTCGGAGTGTGGCCCCGAGATCGCGCCTGGTGTTGACGGAGATCTCCGCGGCCGTCCTGTACTCTCGAGGGTCGAACCCGTGCCGACTGAGATAATCACGGAAGGACTCGGGGCCGTAGATGGACGTGCCGGTGTGGTCCATCTCCTCGAGAGCCGGTGTCCAGTGCGACTCTGGCACAGGGTCGCTCCGGGTCATCGTACCAATTCAGGATCAAGAAGGCATAGTCTATCCTAATCTGAACAATCGGGGCACTCGCCGATCTACGAGCTCGCTACAGAGTGAGAGCTGTCGGGCATGCCGGTCTATCGCGGCAAAAACTAATTTATGTTGGAACCCCCACCCGGTCGCGTCCATTCCACCCGGCATCGCCTTTCCGTTCAGCAACCGCATTCAATCTCCGTCGAGGACCTCCCCGCAGTGGGGACAGTCAGTTTCGGCGTCCGACAGGGTCTGTTCGTCGTTCGACTGGGAGTCCTCTATGAAACCCGCGGCCAGTATCGATGCTGGAACTCCAAAGAGCCCGATGCCGAAGACAGCGATCACCGATGCGGCGACCTGGCCCCACTGTGTCACGGGGAACATATCGCCATACCCGACCGTCGTCAGAGTGATAGCACCCCACCACAGTGTCGCCGGGATCGAGCTGAACAGCTCCGGCTGGGCCTGGTGTTCGAGCTGATACATGACGGAGGAGGACAGCACGAGCAAGATCACATTCATCGCCGCCGCGACGACGAGCTTCTCCTTCTGGGA
>ERZ1034517.54-NODE-54-length-32770-cov-8.222497_pt1 | contig 32770 bp, 37 predicted proteins | sample MGYA00520599_ERZ1034517 | MGnify/ENA primary metagenome ERZ1034517 (study PRJEB33760, sample SAMEA4777701) | hypersaline lake metagenome | biome: hypersaline environment; feature: brines | place: Spain | collected 2012-08 | depth 0 m ...
CACCAGAGCGGGACAGAGCTGGTCCGGTTGCCGTCGGGCAGCGGGCGATGCGCTCGGGTTTTTGTCCCTGGAGAGACCCTCTGTTGCATGGATCTGGGACTGGAAGGGACGACAGCACTGGTCACCGCGGGCAGCAGTGGATTGGGGCTGGCCGCGGCCGAATCGCTGGCGACCGCCGGGGCGAACGTCGCGGTCTGCGGGCAGACGAACGCCCACCTCTCCGAGGCCGAGCGGACTCTGCGGGAGACGGGGGAGGGCGGGGTGATTGCGCTCGAGGCGGACATCACCGACCGGGGGGCCATCGAGGAGTTCGTCGATGCGACAGTCGAGCGCTTTGGCGGGCTCGACCACGTCGTCACCAGCGCCGGTGGCCCACCGTCGGGCCCGTTCCTCGAGATGTCCGACCGGGACTTCTACGACGCCTACGACCTGCTGGTGATGAGTGTTGTCTGGACGACGCGGGCAGCACACCCGCATCTGGCCGCGGGCTCGGGGGGCTCCATCGTCAACATCACCTCGCGGTCGGTCAAGGAGGTCATCGACGGGTTGGTGCTATCGAACGCGGTCCGGCGTGCGGTGATCGGGCTGATGAAGACACAGGCCGACGAGTTCGCCCCCGAGATCCGTGTCAACGCTGTGCTTCCGGGGGCGCATGCGACCTCGAGAATCACCGACCTCGTCGACCAGGGGGTCGAGCGGGGTGACCACCCAGATCGTGAGACGGGGCTGGCGACGTGGGCCGAGGGAGTGCCGACGGGCCGTGTTGGAGAGCCCGAGGAGCTCGGTGACGCCGTGGCGTGGCTCTGCTCCGAGGCTGCGAGCTATCTCACCGGTGTTGCACTGCCGGTCGATGGTGGGGCGTCGCGCTCGGTCTGAGAGCACTGGCGGATGGTCCCGGACGGGGGGCTGTTCAACCGTGGACCGCCTTCCAGACCTCTCTGACTCGCTCGGTCGCCGACCGTGGAAGCACGAGCACCCGACCATCGTAGGCGGCGACGACGAGGTCCGAGACGCCGATCGTCGCCACGTGGTGTGTGTCGTCGGTGCTGATCACACAGTCCTCGGTGTCGATCGTCAGCGCATCGCCGTCGATGACGGTGCCGTTCGCGTCGGCTTCACAGACGGACGCCAGGCTGTCCCAGGTGCCAAGATCCGCCCACTCGGCCGCGACCTCCGCGACGACGACCGGGTCGGCACGCTCGAGCACAGCCTCGTCGACGCTTGTCGATGGTATCGTCGCGAACGGTTCGGGCTGGCCGCTTTCGAGCCGCTCGACCAGTGGCTCGAGGGCTGTGTTCTCACAGGCATCGAGAAACGCGGCGGGCTGCCAGGCGAAGATCCCGGCGTTCCAGAGCATGCCTCGCTCGTAGTGGCTTGCCGCTACCGCCGGCGCTGGTTTCTCACGGAACCCCCTGACCGTCCTGAGACCCGTATCGACCTCGCTACCGGCATCGATGTACCCGTACCCGGTCGCCGCCGAGCGGGCCGTCACCCCCAACAGCGCGAGCGCGTCGCTCGTCCGTGCGGCATCGACCATCCGTCGGACTCCGCTGGCGAGGGCAGCCTCGTCGCCGACGTGGTGGTCGGCGGGGAGACACACCATCGTCTCGGCACGGTCGCGGAGGCGGTGGCTCGCGTAGACCAGCGCCGGGCCGGTATCTTTCGGCTCGGGCTCGACGAGCACCTCACAGTCGACCCGGCGGCGGACCTGGGCGGCATAGGCCGGCCGCGTCAGGACGACGGTCTCCTCGGCGAGCCCTCTGGCTCGGGCCACCGTTCGCTCGAGCAGTGGGCTGTCGCCCGCGATCCGTCGGAACTGCTTCGGTCGGTCGGGTGCGGCCGCCGGGTAGAGCCGCGTTCCACGACCGCCCGCCATGACGACCGCGACGGTTGGGTCCATACCGTCGCCATGGACGGCCCTGGGGCATACATCTGCCTGACGCGATGGGTTCATTCCCGCAGCGCGTCCAATGAGGATGTGTGTACGTTGGTGCTGGCGTGGCAGGTGTTCGAGGAGACACCGATCGCCGTCGTCGCTCATCGGGAGGAGCAGACCGACAGGCGATCGGAGCCACCGCACCGCTGGGAGGGTTCGCCGGCAGTCGTGGCGCCCCGAGACGTCGAGGCAGGAGGGACCTGGATCGGCTACAACGAACGGCGGGTGTTCGTCGGCATCACCAATCGATGGGGGCCGGTCGATGGGGAGCCGACGGGCCGGTCACGTGGGCTGTTGGTCCGTGACGCATTGGGCGAAGAGAGCGCCGAGGCGGCTCGTGACCGGGTGAGGGCGGCGCTTGCCGCAGACACCTACGAGCCGTTCCACCTGGTCGTTGCCGACGAGCAGGAGGCGACGGTCCTGGTCTACGACGGTACGGGCCGGACCGAACCGCTCGATCCGGGGGTCCACGTCGTCGTCAACGTTGGTCTCGATGGCCGATACGACCGACCACCCGGACGGCCGGTCGAGGGGGCCGCCCAGGCGACCAGTGCAGATGCGGTGCTCGAGGCGATCCAGCCGCGACCCTCCGAAGGGGCCGCCGAGTGGACGAATCGGTGTCGAACACTGCTCGCCGACCATACGTACGGTAGATGCATCCACGAGGATGGGTTCGGGACGCGGTCGGGCACCGTCCTGCGGCTCGGCGAGCGCGGCATGGTCGAGCACGCCCCCGGGCCCCCGTGTGAGACGGGCTACCGGGTCCAGGAGACACCGTTCTGAGAGCCGATCGCCGGGGGCGATGGGAGAGCTTTAATTTGGCCGCTCGTTATGAACGGCAATGAGTCTCGAGGAACCCGAGCTCTCGGAAGAGGAGCAGGCCGGACTCGCCCTGATCCAGGAGCGTGGGGGGATCCACCAGAGTGACTTCTGGAAGGAGCTCGATGTCTCCTCACGAAAGGGCAGCCGGATCGTCGAACGCCTGGAGGAGAGTGGCCTCGTCGAGCGTGAGGATGCCGTGTACAACGGACATACCACCTACTACATCGAACCCGTCGTCGACCCGCGTGACCTGGAGTTCGGGCTGCTGATGGCAGGTGACATGCTCTCGCCGTTCATCGGTGACGAGGAGGTCGACCCAGAGTCCGACCGCCTCTCGCAATGGATCATGAATCTGGCGTACGAGGACCGTTGAACGGCCTGTCGCCCGCCTGCGGGGATGGGTAGCCCCGCGACCGACGGCCCGAAGAGCGCGAGGCGGTGTGGTGTCTCGAAGGCATTATGCCGGTGGCCGTCTAATCTTTCCGGGAATGACCAGTCCTGACGTAGCCGTCGTCGAGTTTCTCTTGACGGCCGAGTTCTATTCGGAAAATACGGAGCTGGATGAGCGAGACCTGCCGCCACGCTATCGCCGTGTGTTTTGGTCGGACGGAGAGGTCGAACGACCGCTGACCACCACGGGGACCACCGCGGCCGCCGCGACCAGTATCGAGCGGCCGTGGGACGCTATCTCGGGGTTGATGTTCACCGACCGAGACGACTTCTCGGGCTCGCTCTCGTTTACCGACCGCGAGATGGCCGCCGATTGGTTCCTCGAGAACGCCGGCGAGGAGGCCGTCGAGACGAATCCGACGCTGGCGTTCGCGCTCGCAGAGCAGGTCGACGTCGAGTACGAAGCCGTGCGGGAGTCCAACCGCCCGATCCACGCCGACCGGGTCTGGATCGACGGGCTGTTGGACGAGATGTTCGACGAGGACGACCAGGAGATGCTCGACCTCGTCGACGTCCGAGCACCCGAGGAGGTCGAGATCACGCTAGACGACCTGGTGCTGACCGCCGACCAGGAGGGTGAGATCCACAAGGTGATGAAGGCTATCGAGCATCGCGACTATCTCTCCTCGATCGGGCTTCGAGAGATCGGCAAGCTCCTGTTCGTCGGCCCACCGGGGACGGGCAAGACCAGCGTGGCCCGAGCGCTGGCACGCCAGCTCGAGCTACCGTTCGTCGAGGTGAAGCTCTCGATGATAACCAGTCAGTATCTAGGCGAGACAGCCAAGAACGTCGACAAGTCGTTCGAGGTGGCAAAGCGACTCTCGCCGTGCATTCTGTTCATGGACGAGTTCGACTTCGTCGCGAAAACCCGCTCGTCCGACGAGCACGCCGCGATCAAACGGGCTGTCAACACCCTGTTGAAGAGCATCGACGAGATTTCGCTCATCCAGGACGACGTGCTGTTGATCGGGGCGACCAACCACCCAGACCAGCTGGATGCTGCCGCGTGGCGCCGGTTCGACGAGATCGCCAACTTCCCCAAGCCCGATGCGGGCATGCGGGCCGACATCCTTCGGATCGTCACTCGCCAGATGGATATCGACGACTTCGACCCGGCCGAGTTGGGGGAGCTTACCGAGGGACTCACCGGGTCGGACCTCAGGCTGGTGTTGCGAGAGGCGGTTCTCGATGCACTCACCGAGGAACGCACGACGCTGACACAGAGCGATCTCCTCGATGCCGTCGAAGGGTTCGAAGAGCGTGATAACCTGAAGAACATGGACGACTTCGACAACTGGACGGGGTCGACGTCGGGCAGCGACGAGGAGACGGCGGCCGACGATCACGACCACGATCACGACCACGACCACGACCACGACCACGATCAGCCAGAACAGACTCTCTGATGGAGGTCACGCTGCTCGGGACGGGGGATACGACAGGCACTCCGACGGTGGGGTGTGAGTGCGACACCTGTGCCCAGGCGCGTGCCAGAGCGGTCGAGCGAACCAGGTTCTCGGTCCACGTCCGCAACGAACGGACCGACCAGTCACTCCTGCTGGACGCGAGCCCGGATTTCAGATACCAGTTTCTCCGCGACGAGACGGCGCTCCCGGATGCGATCCTGATCACCCACATCCACTTCGACCACATCGACGGCCTGGGCAACAGCTATCGCCTGCTCGATCGGGTGCCCGTCCACGCCGCAGACGAGGTCGACCCCGAGACGGGCGAGTCCGTCGCCGAGACCGTCGGGCGAAAGTTCGACTATCTCTCTGCGATCGAGGCGGTGCCACAGACACCGCTCGAGCCGTTCGAGGTCTGTGGGCTGGAGGTGACGTTCGTCCCTGTCGATCACCCCCCACTGCTCTGTTACGGGGTCCGGATCGAGGAGCCGGCGACGGGTGCCTCGCTGTCGATCTCGGGGGACACGAGTTTCGGAGTGCCCGAACGGTCCAAGGCCGTGCTGGCCGACGCCGACCTGCTCCTTGCCGATGGCATCGTCCCGGCGAGTCTCTGCCAGCACCACCCTCGTGGGGGCCGTCACGAGGCCGAGGATGGAACAGCCCACACGTTCGGGACCAAACACATGACAGTCGAGGGTGCCCGGCGACTCGCGGCGCAACTCGAGGTCGACCGCCATCGCATCGTCCACCTCTCACACTTCATTCCAGCTGCAGACGCGTTTGCGCCGGACATGGCAGTCGATGGCGAACGGTTCCATCTCTGAGCCGCCACCGCCTGCCGGCGGTCAGTCCTGGCCGCCGAACCTGTCCAGACCGGTCTGGCGACGACTCCGCCCGGGCGGCTCGGCCACCCAGGGCGAGCCCGACGCGCGGGCCCGCTCGACATCGACCGACGGCGGGGTGTCGCTCTGGTACCCATCGCAGTCCGGGCCGCACTCTCGAGCGGGATCGACCAGGCGCCCTTTATACTGACATCCCGGTAGTGGGCCGCGATCCGATCGGGTGGCGACCACACACTGACCGCAGCCGGGAAACTGCGACGCAGGGACCCGCCACCCTTTGCCGTAGGCACGTTCGGCCAATCGCCGCCGCTGGCGCCGTTTTGTCGCTTGAGTGACCGTCCGAACGTCCGTCTGCCCGGGGGCGCGCTCGAGCAGCTCCAGGCCAGGCCCTCCGGGATCGAGCGCGGTCGCCTCGCGGACGACGGTCCGTTCCTCGGTCTCGGTGTCGAATCGCCAGACGCCGACCTCTGCGGGGAGACGATTCAGGTGTGCCCCGGTGACGTGAGACGCCGTCGCGAGCCAGATCTCGTCGAACAGGCCCAACGAGACGTCACGGCGGAGCTGGAGCTGCAGATCGCCCGGACGGCTGAGGTCTGGCTTGTTCTCGATACCGACGATACGGTCGGTCCACTCGGGATAGCGAGCCGTCTGGCGCACGAACAGGCGCCCTTTCCGACGCTCAGGCTCGAAGAATCCAGCCTCGATCGCCCGGTCGGTCGCCTCCCGCGCCCACTCTCGTGACTTCCGGGGGAACGCAGCACGGTAGTGGACCGCCGACCCGACACCAACCGACGCTTCGATGGCCGCCGGTGGGATCGTCGCCGCGGTGATCGCCGTTCGCTCCTCGAACGACGGGCCAGGGACCACCATCGCGAGATCGATCACGCGTTTTGCATACACGCTCGCTCCCAGCTGCCGGCCGATGACCCGGTCCGGGTGTGCTGCCTCCAGTGCAGCGGCAAGCGAGAGCTCGAACGCGAATTCACGCACGATTACGCTACCAGGGCTCCGGGCAAAAGCCCCCCGCTCGGATCAGCGCAGCCCGAGATGCCGATGGAGGCGCTCGTTGTCGCCATCCATCCGTTCGAGACGATCGAGTGCGTCGGCTCGCTGTCGTTCGTCGACCGTGGTCAGCACCATCCCCTCCTCGGGCTGTCCGTACACCAAGCTCGCACCGAGCGGAGCCGTGACGAGAACCGGTAACGCCGCGAGATCCTCCTCTCCTTTGACGAGAACGATGCGGCTGGTATCTGGTGCTGCGGCCGCCTGCTCGACGGTCTCTCCGAGAGTCTCCACCAGCGCCACAGAGAGCGTGCCCTGGGGGTTCCGCACCCGATGGTGGCTGTCGAAGCCGTCGATTGCGGCCCAGATGCTCGCGTCGACGGTCTCTCGCTTGGTCTTCCCATCGACGACGGCGACCGCGGGCTGGTGGCCAGCCTGGAGGAGATGGTAGGTGACGATGTCCCCCACAGCGATCACGGGCAGAGCGGCGTCGGCGACCAGCGATGCTGGGTCGGTGTAAATCGGCCCGAGCGGGTCTTTGAACTCCTGCCGCATCGCCGTCGGCAAGCGCACCAAGGGACTCTCGCCGTCGGCCGGGGCCGCGCCGTCGGCCTCGGCGAGCCACGCGGCTATCGACGGGTCGTCCATCTACCGTACTTTCAGGGCGTACTGGCCGGAGTCCTCGACATCCATCTCCCGAGCAATATCGCTCTCGTCTGGATGTGCGATCACCACGTAGCCCGCCCAGTCCTCGGTCAACGAGTTCGACCCGCAGACCGGACACTGGCCACCCTCGTCGACATCCAACACCCGATGACACTCTCTACAGACGAGTCGTTGTGTCATTCAATCACTCGTCTGGGCTTCGCGTCTCTCTCTATCGGCGGCGAGCCACTCCTGTTTGCCCAACCCCGGCTGCTTGCCGGTGAGCCCGATCTTCGAATCGCGGGGGTTCCGCTCGTCGATGGATTTGGTCACGATTCGCGTCCTGACCGCATCGCCCACGGACAGCACGCGGTTCGAGTCACGCGAGGCGAGCTGTTGGTTGTCCTCGTCGAATGCCAGATACTCGTTGGATATCTGCGAGACGTGCAACAGCCCGTCCACCGGGCCGATGCCGACGAACGCCCCGAAGTTGACCACCTCGACCACCTCGCCGTCGGTCACCTCCTGCATCACCGGGTCGAACGTGATCGCGTCGAAGTCTGCCTCGTAGTAGACACCCGGTCGGTTCGGGAGGACGGCACCGTCGCCGATATCTCGGACCTCGACGACGCTCACGATGGACCCCACCTCCTCGTCCATCCGCCCTTCGAGTTTCTCCTGTAGCAACCGTTTCACCAGATCCGGCGTGACGTCAGCGAGGTACTCCGGTGGGACCTCGACCGTGTCACGAAGGCGCGCACGTTTATACATGATTTAGATTCTGTTGCATTCCAGTTTTACCCCACCCCGTAAACCGATTACGGGTATCTCTGCCTCGGTCAGCCGGCGTTTCAGTGGTCGATCGTTCGTCACTGCGATGGCGTCGTGGTCACGGGCAACCTCGACGATCGCATCGTCTGCGTACGCCGCCGTGTGCCCGACCGTCCGCGTTCGACCCGCGAGATCCTGCCCGACACTCGCCGCGACAGCCTCGGTCCCGGCACCCTCTGCCAGCGCCTCCAGCTCCGCGAGGACCGCCTCTGGCACGATCGCCTCGTAGCTGTCGAGAAGCCGGTCGAGCTCCTCGAACAGCCGAACCTCCGCCTCGACCGGCATCATCAGTGCGTTCGTGTCCAGAACCACCTGCATCTATTCTAAGCTTCCGACACCGATCAGTCGCCATCGCGAGCCCATGCGACGGTTGATCGCGATCTTCGCCCCCGGCTCTGCACAGACCGGGCGTTTCAGGGCGACCTCACACTCACCCGTCCGGGCGGAGGTCACCGCGCCGACCGTCGTCGCCGTCCCGACCGTCATCATCAACGGCTCACCGGTCGAGATCTCCTCGATCGCGGCCCCGTCCTCGCCGACCACACGATCCAGCAGGTCGACCGTCATGGTGAATTCCTCGTGAACGGGCGGCAGCGAGTCGGGCGGCCCCGCCACCTGCCCAGCAAGCGCGTCTCCTTTGGTCATCGATGGGTCGAGCCCCGTCCCGATGCCCACGAGCCCTCCCGGCGTGACCTCCGCCGAGGAGCCGCCACCGGCTTGCAGCGACCGCACGGTCGTCGTCACAGTCTCGTAGCCGTCATCGTCGGGCTGGGCTCCGGGGCTGATCGCGATCTCGTCGCCTTCCTCCAGCCGGCCGCCGGTCAGAGAGCCTCCGACCACGCCCCCGTTGAGCCCACCGGCGGTCGTCCCCGGGCGGTTGATGTCGAACGAGCGCGCCACCTGCACCCGGGCATCGGCATCGAGGTCCCGGTCCGGGGTCGGGATCGTCTCCTCGATCGCCTCGATCAACAGGTCGACGTTGACCGTCTGTTGGGCCGATATCGGGACGATCGGCGCCCCCTCCGCGACGGTCCCCTCGACGAACGCCTCGATCTCGGCTTTGTTCTCGAGAGCCTCCTCGGCACCGGCTACGAGGTCGATCTTGTTCTGCGCGATGACGATGTTCTCCAGACCCATGATGTCAAGCGCCATCAGGTGCTCCTGGGTCTGTGCCTGGGGCACCGGCTCGGTCGCCCCGATCACCAGCACGGCCCCGTCCATCAGCGATGCCCCCGAGAGCATCGTCGCCATCAGCGTCTCGTGCCCGGGGGCGTCGACGAACGAGACCGTCCGTACGGAGTCGGTCTCCTCCCCGTCGACCGTCTCCTCGACGGTGTAACACTCCGGGGCGTCCACGCCAGGCACCTCACGGAACGTGGCATCAGCGTAGCCCAGGCGGATCGATATCCCCCGTTTCATCTCCTCGGAGTGCTGGTCGGTCCACTCGCCCGACAGTGCCTGCACGAGCGTCGTCTTGCCGTGGTCGACGTGACCCACCAGGCCGATGTTCACCTCCGGTTGTCCGTGTGTCTGCGACATCAGTAATGTACCAGAACTGCATTCTTGTCGCGTATAAGATTACCGAACCACCAGCTCACGGCCACCGCAGACGGAGCAGGCACCACCGCGGCGGCTGCGTCGTGAGAGGCGCCACCACCAGCCAGAGCTATACCGACCGGCCGAGGGTGTAGTGGCATGTCGTTCGATGCCGAGGCGGTCGAGACGCTAACGTTCGACTCGTACAGCACCATCGTCGACGTTGCATCCGCGGCCGAGGCCCTGGCACCATACGTCGATGCACCGGAGCGAGCAGCCGACCACTGGCGTGCCCACTCGCTGATGTACACGATGGTCGCGAACGCGACCGACGAGTACGAGCAGTTCTACGATCTCAACAGGCACGCGGCGACCGCGGCTCTCGATCGGTTCGGCGCCTCCGTCGACCAGCGGACGCTCGAGGAGATCGCCAGCGTCTATCACGACCTCCACGTGTTCGATGACGTCCGTGGCGGGATGGAGCGGCTCGCAGCGGAGTACGAGCTGTACGTGGTTTCGAACGGCGACCCGGCGATGCTCGAGAGCATGGTCGAGGCCGCCGAGATCGCCCCGCTGATTGCGGATACGATCAGCGCCGACGAGATTGAGACGTTCAAACCCGCCGCGGCCATCTACGAGCACGCAGCCGACCGGACCGGCACCGGGCTCGAATCGATCGCCCACGTCTCTGCGGCCTGGTTCGACATTCACGGGGCCAGCGCCGCAGGCATGCAGACCTGCTGGGTCGACCGTACCGATAGTCCGTTCATCTCCTACGGGCCCCGCCCCGATCTCACGGTCGAGGACTTCGGTGCGTTGGCGGCCAGCCTCGACTGCTGACCGCCGACTCGACCTCTCGAGCGTTCAGCGGCGCGGCGACTGCCCGGCGACGCCACGGACTACGAAATCCTTTTGATGCTTTCCGGCCGTTTTTGAGGTAAGACCATGGATATCGACGTCATTTCTGAGGATACCAACCCGATGCTGCATCGCCGGGACGTCCGCTTCGAGTTCGTCCACGAGGATACAACGCCATCACGGCTGTCGGTCCGTGATTCGCTGGCGGCTCAGCTCAACAAAGAGGCAGAGGAGGTCGTCATCCACGCGATCGATACGAAATACGGCATGCGCAAGTCGATCGGCTACGCGAAGGTGTACGACACCCCGACTGCAGCACAGGATATCGAACAGGAGTACATGCTCGAACGGAACAAGATCGGCATCGAGGACGCCGAGGCGGAGCCGGACGGCGAGACCGAGGAGGCCTGAGCCGATGGCGCGTCACGAGATCTACGACGAGGAGGGTTCGACCGACCGCGAGATGTGCCCGCGGTGTGGAGACACCTATCTGGGCCACCACGGCGACCGGCTGCACTGTGGCAAGTGCTCGTACACCGAGTGGACGGAGTAGGCGAATGACCCGCGTCCTCGGGATCGAGGGGACAGCCTGGGCGGCGAGTGCGAGTATCTACGACTCGGGAGCCGACGCCGACCCCTTTCAGGTGAGCGATGCATACGAACCGGAGAGCGGAGGGATCCATCCGCGCGAAGCCGCCGAGCACATGCGGACCGCGATTCCCGCCGTCGTCGAGCAGGCGGTCGACCACGCTCGAGAGACGGTCGGGACGGGCTCCCCGGTCGACGCGGTAGCGTTCGCCCGTGGCCCAGGGTTGGGGCCCTGTCTCCGGATCGTCGCCACCGCCGCACGCGCGCTCGCACAGCGCCTCGACGTTCCGCTGGTTGGGGTGAATCATATGATCGGTCACCTCGAGATCGGCCGCTCGCTCGGCGAGCTGTCCGATCCGATCTGTCTCAACGCCAGCGGGGCCAACGCACACGTGTTAGCGTATCACGGTGGTCGCTATCGCATCCTCGGCGAGACCATGGACACGGGGGTCGGGAATGCGCTGGACAAGTTCGCCCGGCATCTCGACTGGGGCCATCCCGGTGGCCCGAAGGTCGAGCGTGCCGCGGCCCAGGGGTCCTACGTCGAGCTGCCCTACGTGGTCAAAGGGATGGACTTCTCCTTTTCGGGCATCATGAGTGCCGCCAAGGCGGCCGTGGACGATGGCATGGCCGTCGAGGACGTCTGCTGTGGCCTGCAGGAGTCGGCCTTCGGGATGCTGACGGAGGTCACGGAGCGAGCACTCTCGCTGACCAACCGGACGGAGGTGGTGCTTGGCGGCGGCGTGGGGCAGAACGCCAGGCTCAGAGAGATGTTAGAGAGCATGTGTAGGGCCCGCGGGGCGACGCTGTACGCCCCACCGCCGCGATATCTTCGGGACAACGCGGCCATGATCGCACTCGTGGGGGCACACATGTACGACGCCGGCGATACACTCGCACTGCCGGAGTCGGCCGTCCGCCCGGATTATCGCCCGGACGAGGTCGCTGTCGGCTGGCGATCGCCCCCGACGCGGGCTGTGTCGCCCGAGCAGGACCAACGCCGGGGCGCGGAGGCGGTCGTCGACCTCGATGGGGAGACGGTTCTCAAACGTCGCGACAAGAAGCCCTACCGGCACGAAACACTCGATGAGCGGCTGCGCGCCGAGCGAACACGCTCGGAGGCGCGGCTCACCAGCGAGGCCAGACGGGCGGGCGTCCCGACGCCGGTCGTCTCCGGTATCGACCCGGCGGCGGCATCGCTTCGGATCGAGCAGGTCGGCAGTGTGGACCTGAGCCGCCGGCTCCACGCCGAAACCGTCCGTCGCGTCGGAGCGCAGCTCGCGACGCTCCACCGAGCGGGGGTGGTCCACGGTGACCTGACCCCGGGCAACGTCAGGGTCGCCGGATCACCGGAGACCCAGCCACAGATCTGGCTCATCGACTTCGGGCTGGCCTATCACTCGGCCGATATCGAGGACCAGGCCATGGACCTGCACGTGTTCGAGCAGGCCGTTGGTGGGATCGCAGAGGATGCCCCGGCGCTCTTCGTGGCGTTCGAGGAGGCTTACGCCCAACGTGGTGACCAGCAGGTGCTCTCGCAGCTGGCCAACATCGAAGATCGTGGGCGATACCGGTGACCGCTCGGGCATAGACTACGTGCTGTGCCGACGCCTCGACGGCCACGGGGCCCGACGAACTCAGGAGGCCAGTCGTACCAGGCGGCCACAGAGATGGGCCGTCGTTCCGATCGCGAGGGATCCTCCGGCGAACGCTAGGTAGAGCAGCCAGGTCGGCGAGTCGGCGCTGGCGGGGTACAGCACGTGGTACCCGATCAGGTACACCAGAAGTCCACCGGCGGGCCCCAACGAGACGGAGACGGCCGACCTGAGATGCCGGCCCATCAGGCCACCGGAGAATCCACTCAGCGCGACGGCGATGACGACCCCACCCAGCAGATACGCCGAAACGGCTCCAGGTGACAGCCCGACTCCTGCAGCTGGAAATCGCTCGATCACGAATGCCACCAGTACCACGACCCCGAGGAGTCCGGAGAGCCACCAGGTGTCGAATCGAGTGCCCAGCTTCGTCAGGGCACGACTGCGCAGTCCCATCTCGCTCTCTTCGGCCCCGTCGCTGTGTGTCTTGGGGGGACGCATCGTCTCCCGGGGTACGGTTCTGGATGAGCAGGGGGAGGCAGTGGCGACGGTGTCCACGAGCGGAACACGACGGTCCGTGTTCGTGCCCGTCGGCCGGACAGGTGGATGTCGAAGGGGCGGAACACCTCGGGGTCCGGACCACGATTCGTCCGCAAGCTGTCGCCTGTAGAGACTTATATCTACCCCGATAAGGGGAAACCATGTCACAGAAACCAGACACGGGAACGCTGTTTGGAATCCCCTACAACTTCGAGCGGCCATCGGTGAGCCGCCTGATCGCAGCACACTGGCAGCCAGGCGAGCGAATGCTCGTCGAGAAGCCGTTCGGGATCGGGTACACGTTGAATCTAGCCAACTGGCGGGCCTGGATCGCGCTCGGCATCATCGGGGGGCTGGTGTACACGGAGCGGGCTCAGGAAGAGTCGACGCCGGAGGCGTCCGAGGAGGCCGTAGATGTTCTCGTCGAGTGAGCCTGACGAGCCTGGCTCGCACGGAGCGATCGCCCGCGCTACCAGATCGTGACCCTCTACTACGTGACGACGAACGACGGCAAGGTTCGCGAGGCCAGAGCGTATCTGGACCGTATCGAGCCGGTCGATTACGACTATGCAGAGATCCAGGCCCCAACGCTCGAGCCAATCGCAGCACGTGGGGCCCGCGAGGCCTACGAGGTCGTCATCGGGGGGGCGGACCTCAAGAGTGCGGCCGAGGATGCTGGCCGACGCGATGGCGTCATCGTCGATGATGCAGGCCTGTTCGTCGAGGGCATCGGTGGGTTCCCAGGACCCTACTCGGCGTTCGTCGACAACACGATCGGTATCGAGTCGGTCGGGGAGCTGGCGCGTGCAGAGCTCGGCGAGCGCCCCCGGGCCACGTTCCGATGCGCGCTGGCGTACTGCGATGGCGCGATCTTGGATGATACCACCCCAGATGGAAGTTCAGCAGCCCACGCGACGATGGCGATCGATGAGGCCCATCCAGCCGTCGCGGTGTTCTCCGGCGAGATCGAGGGTCGTATCGTCGAGCCTCGCGGCGATGGGGGGTTCGGCTACGACCCGATATTCGAGCACCGGGGGCGCACGCTCGCGGAGATGGGCACCGGCGACAAGAACGCCATCAGCCATCGCGGTCGAGCGCTCGAGCGGTTCGCATCCTGGTACGACGGCCAGTGACCTGCGTTGGGCCGGCTGAACGCATTCACACACAGCGCCACCAGGCACGATCCAACAGGGGTGACTTCGAGATCAGGACGGATCGATACCGAGCTCTGCGGTCAGCTCGTGGCGCGTGGCGGCCGGTCCGGGCCCTCGTACGCCCCCTCCCCCACCATCTCCCAGACCGTCGCAGGGTCGAAGATCAGATTGAACGCCTTCGGCGAGCGGACGCTGAGCTCGACCCGCCCTTTGATCCAGGTCCCCCCTTCGGCGCTGGTCAATCGATCGTCGTAGGAGAGCAGTTGAGCGGCCGAGCCGGCCCTGGCCGACGCCAGGCCCGGATGGTCCCCGTCGGGATGGTCTACTGTCTGGTGCAACTCCTCGACTCGGTCGTGCCACGTGGCTGCCAATCGCTCGGAGGCGATATCGGAGATCGTCGCCATGGCATCGGCAATGACGCGATCGCTCGCAATCACCGTCAGCCAGGAGTGTCCGAAGAGCACGTCCAGCGCTGTTCGTGCGTCCCCATCGATCAGGAGATCGGCGACGAACACGTCGGCGTCGACCGCGATCCGTCGTGGGTCCGGTCCCGTGGCCGGCTGCTCAGTCATCGCGCCCCCGGTGAGCTCTCAGCGCTGCGCGAACCTCGTCGAGCGTTACATCCTCGGGGGCCTGCTCGAACAGCTCTGCCCAGCTCATGCGCATAGATGTGGCCTGCTCAGCAAGTACGCACCGACTCGAGAGGGCGGGCCTCATGTCCGTGCCTGGATCCTCCACCGCCGCGCAGCCGACCGACACCATACGAACACGACGATGCTGCTCAGTACCGGCCGACCACGCGGGACTGCGTGTGTGGCGGGAACACTCGTTGGACGGCACCGGCGCCTTCGCGATCGACGAGCGCCTGCCGCAGGGCCCCCTCGTAATCGGCGCTCGCGACCGTCTCCGACGGCCCGCTTTCGATCTCGAGCCACCGGGACACCAACGCGTCGATGGCACCTCTACCGATGCCTGCTAGCGGCGCGATATGCCATATCCCGTGCCGATCCTCGAGCGATTGGGCGATGGCCCGAGAGACGGTGGGAGCCCGATCGTCCCTGCGTGTCCCATCGGCGACGGCCACCCAGCCCTGCTCTGCGCTCTCGCGCGCTACCGCCTCGAGAGCAGCCTCGTGGACCAGTTGTATCGACCGGTTCGGGTAGCCGTCTTCGGCGAGCTGCTCGAGTGCGCGATCGAGCACCGACTCGGGGAGTCTGTGGCTCTGGTGGTCGAGAGCGAGGCAGCTTGCGCTTGCGGCGGCGCTCTCGGCGGCAGCTGTCACCCCGAAGTCACAGGTGACGAGTGTGACCTCGAAGTGTGGCTCGAGCAGCAGCGCAGCGATCGCGCTGTCCTTCCCCCCGCTGAACAGGAGCGCCAGCTCCGGTCCCGTCGACACGACTACCGGTGCTGGATATCGAAGCTTTTCGAGTCCGGTTTGAGTTCCTGCAGCAGCGATTTCATCTGCTCTTCATCGACCTTGCCGTTCAGACGGCCCGACTGGGCCAGCGCCACGACCTGCTGTTCGACCTGTTCGCCGAACTCTGGCTTCGACATTTTGACCGTGTTCAGCCGCTTTCGAGCGCCATCTGTCAGCGCCTGACGCAACATCGCTTGCTTCTGAGCCTCTGCTTGTTGTCGCTGTGCATCTGCTGCATCGGCGTTGGGAGCAGCCCCCTGCCCGCTTCCCTGGCCCTGATCGGCCTGGTCCTGTAGCTGCTCCATTCGCTTGCGTCGGAGTTCCTCGAGATCGTCTTCGTTACCGCTCATGATTGAGTATCAACCGCCCAATGAAAAACGGTTGCGGGTCGGCAAGCCCACAACCCCATCGTCAAAGCGCCATCGTGTCCACGGTTGCCCTAAAGGACAGTCATGGCACCGGGGTTTCCCCGGGTGTCCGTGAACGCGCACCACCGCTGGGGAATGTGGAGAGTGACGGACGCATCAACGGCACGTTGTCAGTCGAGATTCAGGCGTAGCGTTCGAGATCCGGGCGGTCGAGCTCTTCCAGCACGTCGGCGGCCTTGCCATCCAACAGGGCCCGACCGTCTCCCGATACCGTCCGCCCACTCGGTGTCTGCTCGACGTAGCCGGCTTCCTCGAGCTGCTGTAGCGCCGTCCGTATGATGTTGCCCGAGCCCCGGCTCTGTGTATCCGGTCGGACACGAAATCGTGTCGAGCCCTGGGTCGAGTCACCGTACGCGACGCGGAGCCGCTCGACACCAACCGGGCCATCGATGGCGACCTTTCGCAGCAGGCTCGCCGATCGGACGTACCAGAAGTTCTCCTGCTCCGGTGGGAGTTCTCTGGAGACGCCGGTTTTCACGATATCTACCCACTCCGGGGGTTCGAGTTCATCCTCCAGCTCGGCCGCCGTCGCCTCGATCAGCGCGTCCGCGGGCGCGTCGAACAGTGATGTCATACCCAAACCACCGCTGGGCTCTGTTTAACACTGTTGTTCCGGGGTGAGAGCTCAGCCGCCGTGTGTCCAGCCCCTGTTCGGGAGGGGCTCTTCGTCGATTCGGATACCATCCGCGGATGGCCGGACCTCGCCGACAACGCTGAACTGACAATCCACCCGATCGGCAAGCGTAGCGACCGCGCCAGGTGGCACGGTCGCGACCAGCTCGAAGTCCTCACCAAACGTCGTCGCCATCGCCAGCCGTTCCTCCTCGTCGGCGGCGACGGTGGCGACCGACTCGTCGATCGGAATACGGTCCGACTCTATCTGGAAGCCGACGTCCGAGGCGCTCCCGAGCTGATGCAACGATCGTGCGAGGCCATCAGAGGAGTCCATCATCGACGTCGCGGCCTCGGCAACCCGGCGCCCGGCCCCAACCCGGGGGAGAAACCGGTAGAGGCTGTTCGCGGTCGCGTGCTCGCCAGTCGCAAACAGCTCGAAGGCCGCGGCCGATCGACCGAGGGTGCCCGTCACACAGACACTGTCGCCGACCGTTGCTCCCGAGCGGTAGACGGGAGTTTCGACACGACCTACCGCCGTCGTCGCTACCGTCAGCTCGGAGTGGATGTCGAGATCGCCGCCGACGTAGCGAGCATCGACTGCTTCGCAGACGTCCGCCGCACCCTGCAAAAAACCCGCGAGGCTCTCCGCCCGGAACTCCGTTGGCGCGTACGCAGCGACCGCACAGATGGGGTCTGCACCCATCGCTGCCAGATCAGAGAGCGATGCGCCCACCGATCGCCATCCGGCCGTCCGACTACCCGTGCCGGCTGGGAAATCAGCACTCGCATGAAGCATATCGGTCGTAATCGCCAAGTCCTCGATGACGGCCGCATCGTCACCGGCCGATGAGAGGGCCCGAGCCACCTGTGCCAGTGCCCGGGCTTCGTCCATAGGTAGCTGTTGCAGCCGACCGACAAAAGAATGAAGACAAGCCCGCGGTGGCCACGCCGGCAGAAGGCCCCTCTTCGCGTGGGTGGCAAGCCAATGCCATTTCGACGCTGGACTCCTCGACCAAGCAGCCGCGCGCCTGGGTGTCAGCCAGCCAGCCGAGGGGCAGCTGACGGCCCAACCGCTGTGCTTGTCACTTCAGCTGTCTGTAAAGGGGGAAACGGTAGGCAGCGTTCCTATCCGCCGCCTGGGTGTCGTAGCGATCTCTCGCGGTGCGTGTGGGCCCGCGATCAGACACGCTGGACGCGCCACGTCGTCGCCGACGTGTACGACCACTTCTCGATGTCGAGATCCGTCGCCGTATCACGGAGCTGGACCATCAGCGCCCCGATCTCCTTGGGCGACAGCCCCACATCGTCGGAGATGAACTTCGACTTGAAGTACATCTCACCGTCGGCAGCGCGCTCTCTCAGATATCCTGCGAGCCGTTCCATCTTGCTGACCGATTCGTTCTCGTTCGATGGTTCCGACGTTGCGCTCATGTGTGACACCGTGTTAGCTAACAGTACTGGACATCACATATAGCGGCGAGACGGTTGGCTCTGATTCGGAAAGTTTCGCGATCTGTGGCTTAAAACGTCAATCTCGAGAACGACCGAGATAGTTCAAGACCTTTCACAACGCCTCCTTGGCATTTCTTGCTATGGCTGAACCCATACAATAATTGTCGGACCTCCGTCCGCTTCCTGGCCGACGAGCGACGGTGCGTGGAACCCGCCTACCGCATTTCGAGGCGGTCACTCGCGTTCGTGAACCCAGAATTCCTCTTCTGTGGTCAGCTCCTTTTTGAACAGCGGGACCTCAGATTTCAGCCGGTCGATGCCATCTGAGACCGTCTCGAAAGCCTCGGTGCGATGGGCGGCTAAGACGACGACGAAGACGATATCTTCCCCGTTCGGGACGACTCCCGTCCGGTGGTGCAAGAGCACCTCGTGGATGCCCTCCCGCGAGCAGAGCGCCGCCTCGATCTCGGCCATGCGCTCACTCGCGACGGGCTCGTACTTCTCGAACTTCAGCTGTTGTGTCTCGGGGTCACTCGGCGTCTCCTTGCCCCTGACTCTGCCGGTGAACGTCGCGATGGCTCCGGCGTAACGTGCGTCCGGTGAGCGTTTGACACGGGCGACGAGTGAGTCGAGCGTCTCTCTCGGGTCGAGCGCCTCGATTTGGGTTCGCAACGCGGCATCAGACACGGGGCCCTCGGTGTCCGCTAACAGAGGCTCCCCGACAGGATCCGCTCCTGCAAGCGCCACCGTCGGTATCCTCGCCTTCGGGTGGTCGACGACCAGCGAGTAGCTGTGTGCCGCTGCCAGCGAATCCAGTAGCTCATCCAGCGAGCGCCCGCGGGTGGTGTGAGATGCCGAGTGGCCTGGCCCGTGGTCGACCACGGTCGTAGCCGGGCGGACGCTGGTATCCTCGTTACTCTCCGTGTGCCGGACGATCGCGGTCGCTTCGTCGAGCTCGTCGGCCAACCGCTCGGCGAGCTCGAGGCTGCCCGCGCCACAGATACCGAGCGTTTTCATAACCAAAGCTCGTGGCCCGACGAATAGAAGCTGTCGTCGGGCCGGACGACAGCGCCACGGACAGGACAGCGTGGTGGCACGCTCTAGCGGGCGGGCTGAAAGAACTAAACGCCCACTCCGGTAACAGAGGTCAATGAGAGTAGTCGTCTCGGTCGGCGGGAGCGTGCTCGCACCCGAGCTCAGTGCCGAGCGCGTGGACGCGTATGCAGCGATGATCGAGCGGCTCGTCGGTGCTGGCCACGAGGTCGGCGCCGTGGTTGGCGGGGGCGGTGTCGCTCGAGATTACATCGGCACCGCGCGGGCGCTCGGGGCCAACGAGGGACAGCTCGACCAACTGGGTATCGAGGTCACGCGACTGAACGCACGGCTGTTGTTGGTGGGACTCCAGGAGCACGCCGCACCAGTCCCCTGTGAGGATTACGAGAGCGCGACCGATGCCCTGCGAACGGACGGGCTTGCGGTGATAGGTGGGGTGGTGCCGGGCCAGACGACCGATGCCGTGAGCGCTGCGTTCGCAGAGTACTCGAACGCGGACCTGCTCGTGTATGCCACGAACGTCGACGGCGTCTACGACGCTGACCCGAGCGCGACAGGCGGTGCGACACGGTACGACGAGATGACCGCAGCGGAGCTGGTCGACCTCGTCGCCGGCGGAGAGTCGCTGGGTGCCGCCGGAAGCAACGCCCCGATCGACCTACTCGCGGCAAAGATTCTCCAGCGGTCGGCACTTCGGACCTACGTGCTCGACGGCAGTGAGCCGGCACAGGTCGAAGCGGCGATTCAGACGGGCGGGTTCAGCGGCACCGAGATCACGCCCGACTCACGAACCGATGCCACCTCTGCCGGCCGATGACTCGGGGGCCTGACGTCGGGGGGTTCGAGCCGGTCAACCCGTACGTTCTCTCCGACCAGGCGACCGAGCACTTCTGGGCGGACACAGTAGCCGACCGCATCGAGCAACGAGACCCCGCCGAGCCGATCGTCATCAAGGGCGGTATCTCCCCGTCGGGGGTCCCGCATCTGGGCAATATGAACGAGCTGATGCGCGGGCACTTCGTCGCCGAGGTGCTTCGCGACCGGGGGCACGACGTGCGCCAGCTGTTCACCGCAGACGACCGAGACCCACTGCGGTCCCTGCCACGGACACTGGCCGACGCGGACGGCAACCTCGTCGACCTGGGTGCCGTTGATGCGGGGGCTCTCGGCCGGAACCTCGGGATGCCCTACACCGACATCCCGGACCCGTTCGGCGAGGTGGAGTCCTACGGAGCTCACTTCACACGGCTCATCGAGCGCAGCGCCGACCAGCTCGGTGTCGACATCGAGGTCGTATCGATGACGGAGCTCTACGAGGACGGGCGGATGGACGATATCGTCGCCGAGGTGCTCTCGAATCGGGGGGCTGTACGCCGACTCCTGGGCCAGTACCAGGAGAAGGTCGACGAGAGTTACGTGCCGTTCAATCCGATCTGCCAATCCTGTGGCCGCATCACCGAGACGGTCACCGACGTCGACCTCGATGCCGGCTCGGTTGGCTACGTCTGTACGCCCATGGAGGCAGGAGAACGGTCGATCGGAGGATGTGGGCACGAGGGGCGGGCTGGATTTCGCGAGGGGAAGCTTCCGTGGCGACTGGAGTGGCCGGCACAGTGGCAGGTGCTCGGGGTGGATTTCGAACCGTTCGGGAAGGACCACGCCGAAGGCTCCTGGCCCTCCAGCGATCACATCGCACAGAGCCTCTTCGAGACCGAGCCTCCCGTTCCGATGGTCTACGAATGGTTCACCCTGGGCGGGGAGCCCCTGAGCTCCAGCGCGGGCAACGTCGTGCTGGCGGGGGAGCTACTCGAGATGCTCGAGCGCGAGGTGCTCTACCACTTCTTTGCAAAGGACCCGCGCAAGGCCCGCGACTTCGATGTCGAGCGCCTCGACCAGCTCGTCGACGAGTTCGACAGGCTCGAAGCCCAGTACTTCGACGAAGTTTCCGGGACGGAGACGGAGCTGGCCAGAGCACACCGTGTCTATCCGTATCTCGTCGAAGAGATACGCGACCAGCGCTCGCGTGTCCCCTACACGTACGCGGCGGTGTTGGGGATGACCGACAACCCGGAGCTACGCGAACGGATGGCTCGGCGAGCTGGACATCTTGACGCTGACGTTTCGAATGGCGTCCGCAAACGGGCGCTGGCACGCGTACCCAAGGCTCGACGGTGGGCCGCGAACACGGACAACGAGTACAACTACCGACTCGCCGCGGGCGTCCCTGCCCTCTCGGTCGAGGCGGACATGTCATCGGCACTCGAGGAGCTGGCGGCGTACGTCGAGGAGGAAACCCCGCCGGGAGCAGAGCTGCAGGAGGCAATCTACGAGATCGCCCGAGCCAACGGCGTCGAGGTGAGTGCACTGTTCACGACCGGCTATCGGCTGTTCCTCGATACGTCCGACGGGCCCCGTCTGGGTCCGTTCCTGGCGGCCCTCGAACCCGGGTTCGTCGTGCGACGGCTCAGACGCGTGGAGTGAGCCGGCCAGCGGGCGCGCTTGGAGAGGGGGGTTGCCCCGGCAGCATAACGCCCGAGCCGCTGGCCGACCCGCAAGGGACTTGTGGGCCACAGGCCATCAGTGAGCAATGGTCGAGCCACTGCAGTTGGTGCTCCTCGGGCTCATTGGGTACACGCTAGGAGCGATCGCGCTCGAGAGGAGTGGGCTGGTGCCGTCGTCGATCAGTCTCTCCGGGCCGATCGCAACGCTTCATACGAAACGCGGGCGAGCGCTGCTCGAGCGACTCGCCGCGCCTCGCCGGTTCTGGCGCGCCTGGGGGAACTTCGGCGTGGGGGCGGCTCTGATCGTCCTGGTCGGCTCGTTCGTACTGGTGGCGCTGGCCGCGGTGGCCGCGATCCAGAACCCGACACCGACCGCACTCAACCAACCCCGCAACGTGCTGGCGATCCCTGGAGTCAACGACTTTCTGCCGCTGAGTGCGGCGGCCGAGATCCTGTTCGGCCTCCTGGTGGGGCTCGTCGTGCACGAAGGGGGCCACGGTCTGATGTGCCGTGTCGAGGACATCGACATCGAGTCGATGGGGCTGGTGTTTCTGTCGGTGCTTCCCGTCGGGGCCTTCGTCGCCCCCGAAGAGGAGTCCCGGCGAAACGCCTCACGGGGGGGCCAGAGTCGTATGTTCGCCGCGGGGGTGATGAACAACTTCGCCGTCGCCGTCGTCGCGTTCGCGCTGCTGTTTGGGCCGGTGATGGGATCTATAGCCGTCGTCTCGGGGGCACCCATCGGCGGTGCCCTTCCGGGCTCACCGGCGGCTCAAGCGGGGGTCGAGCGGGGCGACGTGATCACCGGTGTCGATGGCACGACGGTCGGCGATGCCGAGGAGCTGGAGTCGCTGCTGGCAGGGTCCGCGGCCTCGGAGGTCGACGTGACGCTCGGATCGGGAGAGACGGTGCAGATCGAACGGGCGGTGACGGTGACGGGAGCGGCGGCGGGGGCACCGCTCGGGGTCAACGAGACGATACGCGCGGTGGATGGTCAGCCGATCTCCACCGAGGCCGAGCTCCGAGCCGCTGTCGACGGTCTCGAGGTGGCGACGATGCGGGTCGGGACCGAGCAGGTGAGGACACCGATCGGGACGCTCACGTCACCCCTGGAGGGGGGCGCGCTGGCCAGGGCGGGGGCGCCGGTCGAGGGCAGGGTCGTCCTGACGAGCATCGGTGACCAGCGCACACTGGATAGCGATGCGCTGTCGACCGTGCTCGATGCCAGTGCCCCGGGAGAGCGCGTCGAGGTGGTGGCCTACGTGGGCCAGCCAGGTGAGGAGACCAGGCGCACGTACGAGGTCAGGATGGGCGATTCCGACGGCGAGGCGTTCCTGGGGGTCGGGGTTCGACGCGGAGTGACCGGGATGTCGCTAGATGACTTCGGGGCGGACCTCTACCCGGCAGCGACGATCCTGGGCCTGCTCGGCGGAGACGGTGGCGGCGGGGTCGACTCGGCCATCGAGCGCGTGCTGGTCGTTGTCCAGCTACCGTTCCTCTCAGCGATCCCAGGCGGGGCAGGCTACAGCTTCGCGGGATTCAACGGAGCCGTCGCGAACTTCTTCACCGCGACCGGCCCTCTCTCGATCCTGGGGACGGGTGCGGTGTTGTTGCTCGGGAATCTACTGTTCTGGACGGGCTGGATCAACCTCATCATCGGCCAGTTCAACTGCGTCCCGGCGTACCCGTTGGACGGCGGTCACCTGCTTCGGACCACGACCGAGGCGATGGTCGCACGACTCCCGGTCCCAGGGAGACGGGCGCTCACCACGGCGGTGACCACCTCTATCACGCTGGTGATGTTGGGAGGGTTGTTCGTCATGATATTCGGCCCCCAGCTGCTCGGGTAGGCACACCCATTAAGCGCTATATATCGCTCTGTTGGTGTCCGTAGCGGACGGGTCTCACATCGAGTGCAACGTTGAGGGTTGGAGCGGACCCGGTCGCTCTGGAGGTGTATTATAAACCCATTTAATGGCCTCTGGAGCAAACTGAGACGATGTCACAACCTGAAGAAGACACAATTCGAGAGATCTCGCGCCGAAAGGTCATGGCTGCAACCGGACTAGCAGGAGCGGGGCTGTTGGCCGGCTGCAGCAGTGGTGGCGGCTCGGAAGGGTCGAGCGACACCGAGGCACCGGCCGACGAGGAGTCGGACGTGCTGTCCGGGGAGATTAACATCACGGGGAGCAGTACGGTCTTTCCGCTCGCCACTGCGGTCGCCGAGCAGTTCCAGCGTGACAACCCCGAGGTCGACATCAGTATCCAGTCGACCGGGTCGGGCGGAGGCTTCGAGAACTTCTTCTCCATCGGTGAGTCTGACATCAACAACGCCTCGCGACCGATCAAGGATTCCGAGGTCTCAGCGTGCCAGCAGAACGGTGTCTCACCACACGAGGTCATCGTCGCGACGGACGCGCTTACGATCGTCATCAACAACGAGAACGACTTTGCGACCGAGATGACCGTCGAGGAGCTCAGACAGATCTGGAGCAGTGACGCCACGGCGGGACAGACCTGGGCCGATGTCAACAGCAGCTGGCCCGACGAGGAGATCGAGCGATACGGTGCGGCCGAGACCTCCGGGACGTTCGACTACCTGACCGAGGTCATCAACGGCGAGGAGGGCGACCACACGCAGGATTACGAGCCGACCGAGCAGGACCGGCAGATCGTCCAGGGAGTGCAGGGCAGCGAGTTCGCCATCGGGTACTTTGGCTTCTCGTACTTCTACAACAACCCCGATGCCGTCACCGCGGTCGCCGTCGACAACGGTGATGGCCCCGTCGAGCCCAACCTCGATACGGCTTCTTCCGGCGAGTACACACCGCTCTCGCGACCGCTGTTCACCTACCCCAACGAGAAACGGCTCTCGGAGGACCACATCGCGGAGTTCGTTCGATTCTTCATCGAGCAGTCCGCCAACGAGGAGGTCGTGGCCGGGCAGGTGGGCTACGTGCCCCGAAGCGCATCACAGGCCGAGACGGAGCTCGCAGAGCTGAACGGCATCATCGACGGATAAACATTCGACCCACACGGGTCATATTTACCAACGGGACGAAAGCTTCCATATACAAAAATGAGCCAGGAGACCGGGTCGTTCGACCTTCGGGGTGACAGGGGGTATCAAGATCAACGTGAACGGGTGTACAGACTGGTGTTTCTGGCCTGTGCTGTGTTGTCGGTCCTGACCACCGTCGGCATCATCCTCTCGTTAGCACTCCCCGCGATCGGCTTCTTCGAGGAGGTGACGTTCTCACAGTTCATCCTCGGGACGCGGTTCAGCCCGAAGATTACGCCGACCGTGTTCGGAGTGTTACCACTCGTCTTCGGGACACTTCTGATCATGGTTGGCGCCGCCGCCGTGGCGCTGCCGTTCGGATTGTTCACGGCGATCTACCTGAGCGAGTACGCGTCGACCGGCCGTCGAGCGATCCTCAAACCCATGCTCGAGGTGCTGGCAGGCGTCCCGACGGTCGTTTACGGCTACTTCGCCTTGGTCTACGTCACGCCGATACTGGACGCGATACCCGGTGTCGAGCTCGGGACGTTCAATGCGCTCTCTGCCTCGCTCATCATGGGGATCATGATCATCCCGATGGTCTCTTCGATCAGCGAGGATGCGATGAGCGCCGTCCCGGATGCGCTTCGCGATGCGTCGTACGGGCTCGGCGGCACGAAGTTCAACGTCTCGTCGGGCGTGGTCGTCCCTGCGGCCGCCTCTGGCATCGCATCGTCGTTCATCCTGGCACTCTCACGAGCGATCGGCGAGACGATGATCGTCGTCGTCGCAGCGGGCAAGACGGCACGATTCCCAGGCGGGGCCACAGAGCTGCTGGGCTCGTTTTTCAAATCGACGCAGACGATGACCAGCGCGATCATCGAGCTCGGGCTGAGCGACCTTTCCGGGGGGACGACCGCATACAAGGCGCTGTTCGCGATCGGCCTGACGCTGTTCGTGATGACGTTCGCGCTCAATCTGCTGAGTGACGTGCTTGTCAAGCGGTATCAGGAGGACTACAACTGATGGCGACAGAAACTGGCGGCGAGCAACGCTCGGAGGACGCAGGGTTCGGCCGGGTCAGCCGCGTTCGCGGACGCGTGTTTCAGTACCTCACCTTTGGCGCCTCCCTGTTCGGGATCGTCTCGTTGGCGGTGCTGCTGGGGTACGTCATCTGGGACGCTGCAGGGCTGAACACCGCCGGACCGGCCTGGTACGCTCTGGCGCTGGCGACCGTCGTCGCTCCCGGCGCGGCGTTCGTCCAGTACGCCCGCCGGCGACCGCAAGTCAAGAGCGCGGCGATCGAGCTGTTCGCGATCATCGTGGGGGGAGTTCTGACGGGGTTCGCGCTCGTGGTGGTTCTGGCCGTCATCGCGGGGGCCGAGCGCTGGTTCGTCTACTTCCTGACGACGGCGCTCCCGCTTGCAGCGGTCTACCTCTACAGCCGCACGGCCGAGGTCGGCTGGGGGGGGCTTGCGCTGCTCGGCGTCACCATCGGCGGGCCGCTTCTGGGCAGTCTCCTGATGGAGCCCGTGTCGGCGGTTGGGGCGTACATCGGCAGCCCGGCGATCTTCTATCTCTCCGTCCTCGTGCCAACCGCGCTGCTGGTCAGGAGCCTGGTCGACGACCGGTTGGGCCTGGGACAGGGGAACAACGCTGCGCTGGCGGTCCTGCTGTTGCCGGTGCTCGCGATTCCAGTCGTCGACACCGTGCCACTCGTCGACCGGTCGGTGTGGGTCATCTTCGCTGCGACGCTGATCACACCGGTCGGTCTCGTTCTCTGGAAGAATCTCTCTGACTCGCGTCGAAGAGCGGGGCTGGTAGGACCACTCGTGCTGATTCTAGGGCTGGGGGCACTCGCGATCGTCCCGGATATGCTCAACGTCGCCGGGCCATCACCGTGGTTCGACTGGCAGTATCTAAGCTCCTCACCCTCACAGACCGCCGAAAGAGCGGGGCTCTATCCAGCGATCATCGGGTCGGTGTTCATGATCGTCCTGGTCGCCCTGTTGACACTCGTTCTTGGCGTCGGCTCGGCACTGTATCTCGAGGAGTACGCCCCCTCGAGCGGGCCGATGGGTGCCGTCACTCGGCTGATCCGCATCAACATCTCGAATCTCGCAGGGGTCCCGTCGGTCGTCTATGGGATCCTGGGGCTGGCAGTGTTCGCAAACACGCTCGGGCTCGGCTTCGGAACCGTCGTGACCGCTGCGTTCACACTCTCCCTGCTCATTTTGCCGATCGTGATCATCGCCTCGCGAGAGGCCATCCGGGCGGTGCCGGATTCGATGCGCGATGCCTCTTACGGAATGGGGGCGACGAGATGGCAGACGATTAGAAACGTCGTCATGCCGCGGGCGATTCCCGGTATTCTGACGGGGACGATCCTCGCGCTCGGACGAGCGATCGGGGAGACGGCGCCACTGATCATGATCGGGGTCGCGACGACGAAGTTCAGCCCACCGAGCGGGCTGTTCGGCAAGATGACCGCCATGCCCATGCAGGTGTACACGTGGGCATCCTATCCCAGCGCTGCGTTCCAACATGGCGTCGTCGCCGCCGGTGTCGTGACACTGCTGATCGTGTTGCTGACGATGAACTCGGTCGCTGTCGTGGTGCGAAACAGAATCGAACAAGGTGATTACTAATGGCCAATAACGACCAGCGCATGACCGGCACCGAGGAAGAGACCGACGCAGAGAAACTCATCACGACCGACGTGACCGCGAGCCTCTCGAGAGAGCAGACGGCGAGAACCGAGGAGTCCACGCCGGTTATCGAGGCTCGTGACGTCGACGTCTACTACGGCACGGAGCAGGCGATCGACAGTGTCTCGCTGGACATTCCCGAGGGGAGGGTGACCGCGATGATCGGTCCCTCGGGCTGTGGCAAGTCGACGTTCTTGCGGTCGATCAATCGAATGAACGATCTGATCGATGCGGCCACCGTAGAAGGGGAGCTGCAGCTCCGGGGGAAGAACGTCTACGACGAGGACGTCGACCCCGTGGCGTTGCGTCGCCGTGTCGGGATGGTGTTCCAGAAGCCCAACCCGTTCCCGAAGTCGGTGTACGAGAACGTCGCGTACGGCCTGGAGATACAGGGCAAAGACGGCGATTACGACGAGATCGTCGAGCAGTCGCTCCGCCGCGCTGCCCTGTGGGACGAGGTCAAGGACAAGCTCGACGAGTCGGGGTTGGACCTCTCGGGAGGCCAACAACAGCGGCTCTGTATCGCTCGTGCGATCGCCGTCGACCCCGAGGTGATCCTGATGGACGAGCCGGCCTCCGCGCTGGATCCGATCGCCACCTCGAAGATAGAGGACCTCATCGCCGAGCTCGCCGAGGATTACACGGTCGTCATCGTCACGCACAACATGCAGCAGGCGGCTCGGATATCCGACAAGACGGCGGTGTTCCTGACAGGTGGCGTCCTTGCGGAGTTCGACGACACCGCACAGATCTTCGAGAATCCGGCGAGTCAGGAGGTCGAGGACTACATCAGCGGCAAGTTCGGCTGAGCGCCGGCTCCTGGCCGCTCACCCGGCCGGGGGAATCAGAGCGGGTGGCTGCCGGCGTCCACCCGAACCCCACGCCCGAGCACTGCTCGCAGGCCGTGGGGCCCTTCACGGCATTCGGGCCGCCTGCGCGCCAGCCACGACGGCAGACGGTCGTCCCGAGCGAAAAGAAGGCTTATTCACTGGCCTTTCGCAGTGCCGCCATGCATCGGTCAGACGCTCGGGGGGCGGCGACCGGTGGCTGAGACACGCGCTCGGCTGCCGTTCTCGCTCCCGGAGGTGGATTACGAGCGTTACTCGAACCGGCAGCTGGTGGCGGTGCCGCTCGCGGTCCTCGGGCTGGCACTCGCCGTCATCACTGCCTTCTATATGCTGTCGGGCTCGCCGGTCGGGCTGGGCATCGCGTTCACGGGCGGGACCGAGCTGCAGGTGCTGACCTCCGACTCGCCGGCGGAGATTCGGTCGACGTTCCCGGCGGAGATCAGCTCGATACAGCCCATCTCGTCACAGGCCGATACGTACATCGTCACGTTCCAGTCGACGAACACGGGGGCGTTGGAACAGCAGGCCCGCGGGGCTGGCTACGTGATCGAATCCGTGCAGGGTCGCTCGGCATCGTTCGGCGCCGGCTCACAGACACAGGCGCTGACAGGGATCGGCGTCGCCTTCCTCGGCATGAGCCTGCTCGTGTTTCTGCTGTTTCGAAGCTTCGTCCCCTCGGTTGCGGTGGTCGCCTCCGCGTTCTCCGACATCGTCATCCCGGTTGCGCTGATGAACCTGTTCGGCATCAAACTCTCTCTGGGCACCGTCGCTGCACTCCTGATGCTAATCGGCTACTCCGTCGACTCGGACCTGCTGTTGAACAATCACGTGCTCAGGCGCCGTGGTGGGTTCTACGAGTCGACGTACAAGGCGATGCGGACCGGCGTGACGATGACCCTCACCTCGATCACCGCGATGTCGGTGATGACACTCACCGCCTTCCTCCTGGGGATCCCGCTGTTGCCGAGCATCGGTGTGGTGCTGGTGTTCGGACTGATCGCCGATCTGATGAACACCTACATGCTGAATGTCACGCTGCTCCGATACTACAAGTTCGAGGCGATCGGGCGATGAACCTTCGAGACAACTGGCGATTGGTGCTGTTGACACTGCTGCTGGTGCTCAGCAGCGTTGCGCTGTTCGTCCCGCTGGGAAGTACCGCGACGGCCGAGACGGGCCTCGTCGATACGAGTACGACACTCGATTTCGGCCTGGAGCTCTCGGGAGGCACGCGAATCCGTGCACCCGTGGTGGGGATGCACGTCGAGAACGTCGAGGGGCTCCCGACCGAGTCCGCCGACCGTCGGACGCTGCAGACCGGGCTCGCATCGACGCTGAACGTCTCGCTGCCGGATGTCAGAATCGACCCTGCCTCCGGCGTCGTGGAGGTATATGCCGAGGCCGATGATGGAGATGTGACCGAAGCGGCGTTTGCCGGTGCCCTGCGCGAGGCCGGCTACCAGGTGACGGCCGGAGATGTCCAGCAGGGGGTGACTGACGAGACGCTGGAGCAGATGGAGCGGACGCTGGACGACAAGATCAATCGCGGGGGGCTCGCGGGCGGCGACGCCTCGATCGCGCGGCCCGCGGGTGGATCGGAGCCGTTCATACTCGTCGAGGTGCCCAACGCGAACCGTGCGGAGGTGCTCGAACTGATCGGTTCTCGTGGCCAGGTACAGCTCGTGGCGCAGTTCCCGACACAGACCAATGGGTCGACCGTGTACCGGGAAATACCACTGTTCGATCAGAGCGGCATCCAGAGCGTGCGCAGCGCCGAGCAGGGGCGCGGTGAGTCACCACCGTACGTGCCGATCCAGCTGCAGCCGGACGCCACCAGGACGTTCACCGAGGTGATGAACCAGAACGGGTTCACCGGCGAGGGGGTCCAGAGCTGTCGGTACGGTCGCAACCCCGATGACTCGGGCTACTGCCTGTACACCGTCCGAGACGACGAGGTGGTGTTCGCCGCCTCGATGAGTCGAGGGCTCGCAGGGATCATCCGCAACGGGGAGTTCCAGGGTGACTTCCAGATCACGGCCTCGAACTACTCGGAGGCACAGCGTCTGCAGCTCGACCTCCAGGCCGGGGCGCTCCCGTCCAATCTCGACATCGGGGACGGCACCTCGCTGTTCCTCGAACCGTCACTAGCCCAGGAGTTCAAGCTGTTCTCGCTGCTGACCGGGATCGTCGCGGTGTTGGCGGTGTCCGTCACCGTGTTCCTTCGCTATCGCGAACCCGGAGTCGCGGCACCGATGGTGTTGACCGCGGCCGCGGAGGTGTTCGTGCTCTTGGGGTTCGCGGCGGCGATCGGGCTGGCGTTGGACCTCTCTCACATCGCGGGGTTCATCGCCGTGATCGGGACCGGCGTGGACGACCTGATCATCATCGCCGACGAGATTCTCCAGGAGGGTGAGGTGCGGACCGGGCGCGTGTTCGAATCACGATTCCGCAAGGCCTTCTGGGTGATCGGCGCCGCTGCGGTCACGACGATCATCGCACTGTCACCGCTGGCCGTGCTTTCCTTGGGCGACCTGCAGGGGTTCGCGATCGTCACCATCGTCGGCGTGGTGATCGGCGTGCTCGTCACCCGCCCTGCGTACGGCAACATCCTCCGCAACATCGTCCTGGAGTGAGTCGTGTCTGGCGGCGAGGACAGGAGCAGCCTCAGAACTCCGCCAGCGAGGACTGCTCGGCGGCTTCGAGGACGGCTTGGCTGGTCGACCACGACGAGCGAGCACACGCCGGCAGCCTGTCGTGCTCCTCGACATAGGCCGCGAGAAATCGCCGGGTGACCGGATCGCTCGGATAGCCGGATCCGAGCTCGCCGAACTCCTCGCTCAGCGCGCTGACGTGTCGGTCCCGAGCCACCTTCGCCACGATGCTGGCGGCCCCAACGAGGACGAACGACTCGTCGGCCTGATGCTCGGCGCGTAGATCGATATCTAGTGAGAGCTCCGTCTGCACGCGATCTGCAAAGCGGGCTGGCGAGACGTCCGCAGCATCCAACACACCACCGTCGCCCGGTGCTGCCACCGCCGCGATCGCCTCGGCATGTGCCTCGACGGTCAGTGTGTTCATGTCCGTCGGCCCATCGATTCGCTCGACCGAGATCTCTGCTAGGCCGATGTTGATGGCTTCATTATCCCGGACCGTCGCCGCGATCGACTCACGCTGGGCGGCGGTGAGTCGCTTCGAGTCGTCGACGTCATTCGGTAGCAGGTGGGCCGGGCCCCGGACCGCTGCGGCGAACATCGAGCCGATGACCGGCCCCTTGCCAGCTTCGTCGACGCCAAAGCGCATGGTCTCGACTCAGTCGGTCTCGTGACTTAGCGTTGCCCGTCGGCATCGACAAGAAACGCCGGCGTCGCGAACGGCTCTGTCTCGCCCTCGACCGCCAGGACGTCCAACGCGGTCACCACGGCCGGCGCCTCGACCAGCCCCGCCAGCGAGGGCTCGGTCCGGCCTTCGTCACCGCTGACGAGCTCTTTGACGTAGAGCCCACCCTCACCGTGGACCTCGACGGTCGCCTCGGTCTGGCTCTCGCGGCTGCCCTCGATGTCGTAGACGGTCCGCTCTCGCACGCGGTCGGCCCGACGATGAGAGACACGATTGGGTGTTCGCTGTTCGAGGGTCTCACCCTGCAGTCGCTCGAGAGCTAGCTCGAATGCATCGGCCGTCACCGGCTCGCCGAACTCGATGGCCATGCGATAGCGCTTGCTCGCATCGTGGCGTTTCACGCGGTCGATCATGTCGTGGGTCGCATACTGCAGCTCCTCGACCTCGACGGCGCCGTCGGCATCGCTGTTGATCTGTTGCTCGATCTCTGGGAGATCGATTCGGCGACGGCGCGGCTGTTTCACCTCGAGCACGAAGGGCCTACCCGTGCCGACCATCGTCGCATCGACATCCTCGCGGCCGGCCCCGTGGAACACCCCCTCCGTCCCACGATGGACAGTCGTCATCGCGGGGGCGATGTACGACTCGACGCTGCGGTCGTACTTCTCCCAGTCCGTCTGGGATATGTGGCGTTCGAGCTTGCGATAGCGACCGTAGATCGCCACGGAGTGGCGTCTGATAGTCACCTCGTCGGCAGCGAGGTCGATCGTGAACTGGACGTCGGGTCGTTCGAAGTCCACCGCCGTCCCGGTCATGTCCCCGACCCGACGGCCGACCTCCCTGTTGAGCTCGGAGTTGAGCTGCTCACCCGCGTCCGCATCGAGCCCAGCGTCGGCTCGCAACAGTTGCTCGTTCTCCTCGATCAGTGGTGGGAGCCGGGTGCCGACCTGGTACGTGCGGAACTCCGTGCCCTCGGCCTGCTCGACACAGCGCCGTGCGTACTCCTCGAAACGCCCACAGACGCCCTCACAGACCCAACAGCTCGCAGGATCGGGCGCCTCGTAGTCACTGTCGGCTGCCAGGGCTGTGGCCACACGGAGCCCCTTGCCGCGTTCCTCGTTGCGTAGGCCGAAGCTCAGAGCCGCGAACGGCCGGCCCAGGCAAGCATAACAGAGCGGGCCGCTCTCACGGAGCGCGGTGGCCGTCTCG